>VOFC01001085.1_pt1 | contig 46000 bp, 57 predicted proteins | sample 5384161 | NCBI WGS metagenome assembly VOFC01 (sample SAMN12384722, study PRJNA508395) | human gut metagenome | isolation source: healthy gut B | host: Homo sapiens | reverse complement strand
TTGATATTCTCTTTTTCGATAGCCATGGCATTGCAGAGCAAGACTGACATAATGATAATCGCAGAAAGGATATTTCGAATAGATGTCCTCATAATATACCTCCTTGTATAAAATTGCTTAGTAGACTGCCATTTGTAAAGTGTGCTTGCGACAGGCTGTCTCCCCATCGCCGCTTATCAGGATAACTTATCCCCCCATAGACATAAGTCCAATAGAAATGTTCCCAACATAGCCGCACCCCAAACAAGTAGCATTACTTCCGGGCGTTCTAGCATAATGCTGTGCCAAAACAAACTCACCACAGCCGCCATTACAAAGCCCTCTGTGATAAGTTGCATTATATTTCGTCCAAGAGTTGCCGCTATGAATGTGTAGTCTACTTAAACTGTTACTAGCAATCGTTCTCGCATTATATTCAACTCTCTTTCTATCGTTGTTATGAGAATTGATGAGGAAAGAATTGCCACCAGTTGCAACGCAAATAACAGAGTGTGATTGTGTTGCACCTCTCCCAAAAAGCCAACATCTGCAACACAGAAAGAATCTGGGCTTGGATCAGTATCAAAAGTGGATGCATAATATGAAGAAAGTTCTTTTCTTAGTTCAGTTGATCTTCTCCACGCCTCTCCGCAAATATGCGTATTCGTACACGTATGACCAACTCTTGCGTCATGGGTACTATCTGTGCAAATACTGCCATTATTGTTATAATACCAGTTACTCGTTGTGCCAAGTCCGGCCGCTTTTTAAGCACTGCGACACATAGTTCGCACAGTCGCCGCCCGATGCATTAAAGTTTTTATATTGTTTATTATAGTAAGTATAATCTGCAACATCCCCAGATGAAAACGAGTAGTTTCCAACATAGGCGTCTGCATAACTAACTGCTGCAGAACGAGAAAACGACGATGCTAACGCAGAGAATGTTGATACATTACCTCTTGTATCATAGTGTGGTAAAATTTCGTTGTCAAAATCATTCGCTTTACTAACGGTGTTGTTAAAGCCACTAATATCACTTTCGTCATAAATATCTTGGACAATTTGATAGCTAGTATCTCCAGCATTCGGAGCAAGTGTTAATGTATGCCACGTTCCAAATCCAGACGAAACCGGATCAGGAAAATCATCACTATACCATGTATACTCCACCCACTCGTATACTTTGCAAGACACAAGTCCGTTTTCCATTGTTGTAATGTCCTGAGGCTCCCCAGTAAAGGCTTCCCAGCTCAGCAAATGAAGCTTGCATGATTCAAAAGTAATCCATCATGCCGCTTGTTCTTAAATCTGTGTTCGTCTTCGCCTCCATGGCCATCGCTGGAGCTTCAACATCATTACACACTAACGCAGGATAATCCATACTATCAGCAGTGTATCCTGCACCAAAGCTTGCTGTCATTAGCTTAGCATTTCTATAATCAAAATAGTTATCAACCGAGATCATCATCTCGCTGTTCGTATTCGCATCGTCGTTAGCCCTCGCTCCAATAGCAAAAAGGGGAAGTCCTGCAACAACAAGGCATACTGCGAGTATGATTTTGGTTATCTTCTTTTTCATATCTTGCTCCTTTACAAAAGCACTGATTCGAGCCGCTCAACAAAATCGAGGATTTGGTTGCAGTATGGATTCTGCGATGAAAAAATGGCATAATAGCTCAGTGTATATGGATAGTCTTCATTCAAAATTGTTTGTGCAGATGGATAAACCCCGTCAACTGTAACAACAGAACCATTAATACCAACTTCTCCGGTCAATAAGCTAAAATAGTATGGCCACACGCCCGTTCCATTTAGGTTTTTTTCTATAATGGCCTGTGCAGGGTTATCAGAATCGGCCGCCGAAACTATGTTTTTCGAAGTTGCAACGAGGTCAAAAGCACATTGAAAGTTCCTGCCAAAGTTCAACTTCCAAGTCCAAATATCCCATTGACGGAATAATGGGTTCGCCCCCTGTTCTATCCCAATAAATCTGTGCATCTGTTGTATACGCATCCACAATCTGCGACTGATTCAGGTTATACAACTCACTGCTATTATTACGGACAAATACGATTGCATCTTTTTGAATCGGTATTGCTCGAAACTGTGAAAACCCTTCCAAGATTTCATCATTGCAGGGAATTAAAATGACGTCACTACTATTAGTTAAAAGAGATGTAATACACTCCTCCAGAGGCGCACGGTTACAAAAATCACTTAGAAGCATAGTCTTTTGATGCATCGAATTGGAATAAAACCAATCACAGATACCAGCCCATGTTGGTTGGTCGCAAACAAGCACGGAAAAATTGGGAATCATAGTCGTATTTGGTTTTTCTTCCTCGTTCGATTCGATTTCTTCGTAAGCCCCCAAGGATTTCTCACCGTATTCTTCAAGAGCATTTCTGGAAATAAAATCATCCAAGATGCCGTCCAGTTCATTTTGGCGGACGTTTTCCATAAAGCTATTTACCGTAGGATCTAAAGACTGTACATCACTTGGAAAGAGGACGCAGTAATATCCCCATTCATCTCTTGCAAACACATATTGACGACTTTCGCTCTGCAAGTATTCCTCGCAGTACTCGCTTTCAGTATATCTACAGATTGAAAAAATCCATCCTAGATTTTCCGCCGCAAAAGTATCAGCATGGAATACTGAAAAAACAGTCTGATCGGTGATGTAAAAAACTTTCCGACGGATTAACGATTACTTGATTAGACAACTCACAAGGCAACGCAAGGGAAAATGCACCATTGGTGAAAACAGTCTCTTGAGGTTCAAATGCAGCGTTTCCTTGCTTATTAAAGCATCCACTAACCATTGAAATTAGCCAAAGTAACATCAAAGCAAAAAAGCATTTTCTATTCACGGAGTTCTCCTCCAAGATATTCACGTCACGCTAAATTAATAGCGTAATATGCATCTGCTGAGCTGAATTTTGAGTTATTACGATCATTCGTGTGTCCAGTATATCGATGCGAGACAGTATCATTCAAAGTGCAGAGCGTAATATGTCCTTCCCAGTAAACAATATTGCCAGCATTACAAGTCTTATATGTCACAGCATATCCGCCGACCTCATTACTCGTAATAAAATCGATTAACCTAGACGCACTTACCCATGTGAGTGATCCATAATACCAATCACTTGTAGGTAAGATTCCGCCGGCTACCATGCATTGAGACACAAAGCAAGCGCAATCATTATGGCAATGGCCAAGCGCCATACACGACGGATAATCTGTGGTGTTCCAAAAACTGCGGTCCACATAAACATAAGTTTTGTTGCCATTCTTGTCATAGAATGTATGCCCGCATGTTGTCGAAGGTGTATAGCCGCCAAGATCAGGATCGTTCTGATGATAGCCATAGCCACCGGGGCCGTGTGTTGCCATGCGTAATCTCTCGCAGCTACGCGATTATAATTATCAGCTGCGGCAAGAGGAACTACCGCCTGCAAGGAACTCAAATCAGATGCCAAACAAACATCAATTTCTTCCTCCGCAGATTTCTTCAAGTCCTCAAAGGAAAGCGGCTTGATTTCACTCTCTGATTCAACAGCGTAATCCCCATGACGTTGCTCAATTGTGACATTGCTAAATGTTCCGTCGCTATTGTACTTCGCTGCAAAGGAAATCTCGAGTGTTAATAACGTCGGTACTCCAATACACTCAGCTGCGTCAACGAAATTATTTGCTACCAAAGAGATGATATCTTCCGCCTGGGCTGAAGTAATATGCATCGAATTCTTCAAAGTATCGACTGCTCTCTTTGTAGTAAGCGCACTATTTCCTTTGCTGTCCATCGAAAGTTTGCTTGCTACTGCAGACGAACTGCTTGTCTCAACTCCATAGTCAACAGATTTACGAAGTTCAGCAACAGCCGCCTTACCATATTTTTTGCGCAAAGTCTGCAGGGACGATCTCAGCAAGAGAAGATATATTTAGTTTTTCCTTAATTCCTAACATGTATGGCAAAGAATCAACACTTGTATATTTTAAGGTAGTATAAGCCCCCAAAGGCACTGTTGCTAAGATTTCATCCCCAGTAACTGTGAGTTCTGAGACAGATGAAGAATAATCTGACAAGATATAATGTTCTGAGAAATTTTCAAAAACCATGATTTCACATATTCTTCGACAGCGTTTTCGATTACATCCACATTATCGGCAGAAAAGGTTGCCTGAGGTGTTGAAAAAAGTGCTAAAAAGCATCAACAACGCCAAAAACATGCATAAACTCTTTTTCCATTTATACTGTCTCATTTTATCCTCCAAATCTATTGAAATATACGACAGAGTGAATTGGTATTGCCGTTAATAAATAATTAGCCCATTGTTATCACCTTCTTTACTCATTTTCCTATTTATACGATGAAATAAATTGATTTTGGACAAATAATTCATATTTTAGCAAAGGCATTTTTCTTACACTTATTAGATAGATAAATCTTATAAAAGGGATCATTTGTCCATTAACAGAAATTAAAGAAGATGGACGAGCTTTATCTCAATCAGTTAACTATTTTTTCTTGCCAATTTTTCTTTATCCTTGGCCCATATAGTTATAAATAGTGTAGCTATACCTGCTTTCGCGTCGTCGTAGTATTGCAGTGAGATGAGTGTTAAAACTTTTTTTCAAGAAGGCGGTCTCCTCCCTATGAGGACACCACCGATATCACTTAGGAGCAATTTGAAAATATAGTCCTAAAGTAATCTCTTATAAAACAATCTCTTATATAGAATCTTATCGTAAATACTGATATACTTATAGGCAATAGCGGCATATGCGTTAGGAGGTAACCCAAATATGGCAGAATACATTCGTGAAGTCGAAAAAATTATTGATGCCTATCATAAACAAAATCCATTATTTTCTCTGAATAGAAAAACAGCATTATATAATGCACTAACCGTCTTTGAGGATGCTTGCCGCTTGGGTGGCACAACAAATCTTGCACTAATCGGTGATAGCTTGGAGTATTCAATGCTAATCCGAGAGCAGCTAGATTCATTAAATGTTCTAATTCAATGGATATTCCAGGGACTGTTCGCATAAAGACACAGATACTTTGGAAATGAAAATCATATTTGAGCGATATTTAGAAGCTGCACAGCTACTGGAGTTGCAAGCAAAGCCATACTCGCCGATTTGTAGTGCGTATATTAGTTATTCAAGAGGATATTTTTCTGCAACGGTCAATGAAACGCAAAAAAAGATAACTTTCTTGGATAATCCCGAAAATCGAAGTATCGTAATATCCGATATGGTTGAATCAATTTTAAGAGATCAATCAACGGGTCTTAAATTTCCTCCAGTCCAGGACTTGTCATTGGCAAACAGTAAACTCATAGCTTCTATTAAGTTTCAAGATGGATGCATTTCATATAGTACCGATGAAAGCATATGGGATTCTTTTTATGTTCTACGTAACGCAGATATAAGTCGCTGGATTTTTCAGCAGCTTTGCGTAGCTGCGCATCCGTGATCAAAATTCACCGCCTCCTTCTTTGTATAGTATCTCAAGTTGCTTTTTTGCTCTCTGATCAATTTTCTGTGCCCAAGATAATGTAATGCCTAGCATCTTTGAAATTTCCCGTAAACTGTAACCGTGATAGTACTTCAGCCAGATAACATGACGCTGTTGCTCCGGAAGCTTGAGGATAGCTTCTGTAAGCAAATCATCTGTGTGAAGTTCGGAACTCAGGCCGCTAAGAATTTCATCGTTGTATTCTGCGGCGGGATGCCGGCCATTCATTCGCAGCATATCAGTTACTCTGTTATCAACTATAGTTACGACGAACTGCTTTGTTTTTGGACTCACTGGATCAATAGCCGTAATATTTTCAGCTATTTTCATAAATGCATGATGTACTGCGTCCTCTGCGTCTTGTTCATGATGTAAGCGCTTGTAAGCGACATAATACATAAGGCCACGATATTTCTGGTATATGTCTTCAAACTTGTTTTTGTCTTCCTCTGTTTCGATTACTTGAAGATAAATCAGCATAGCCCTAACTCCTACTTATTATATTCGTATTATATCAAGGTACCAAAAATGTGTCCAGTGATTATGAATTGATTTTCATCAGCCTGACTAAAACCGGAATGCACTTGTCACATGATAAGGGATTGTTAGAGTTCGTTCAGCATAAATCTCTATTACCAAGCGATTTTTAATCCTTGCGTTTTCTCAATCAATCTGCCCTAACAAAAGCAAATGATGCTTTATTTTTTTTGAAAGGCAAGTTTAGAACTCTCATTTTAAAGGAAAATTCAGATGGTTTTTAATGCTTGGACTTTAGAAGTAATGAAAGCTCGCATGTCTTCAATAGACTTTCGGAGTTGCGAATCATTAAATCTCGTATTATATGTGTTTTCAGAATGTGTCCAGCGATTATAAATTATTTTTCATTTACCAACGATTCTATCCCTTGCGTTTTTCAATTCATCCGCTCCGTCAAAGACAAATAGTGCTTTAATTTTCTGAAAGGCAATCCCTGTTCGGATTAGAATTCTCATCTTTATGGAAGTATTTAAGTGGTTTCCGGAGTTTGGGCTTTAGAAGTAACAAAAGCTCGCATGTCTTCAATAGACCTCCGGAGCTGCGAATCATTAAATCTCGTATTATATGTGTTTTCAGAATGTGTCCAGCGATTATAAATTATTTTTCATTTACCAACGATTCTATCCCTTGCGTTTTTCAATTCATCCGCTCCGTCAAAGACAAATAGTGCTTTAATTTTCTGAAAGGCAATCCCTGTTCGGATTAGAATTCTCATCTTTATGGAAGTATTTAAGTGGTTTCCGGAGTTTGGGCTTTAGAAGTAACAAAAGCTCGCATGTCTTCAATAGATCTTCGGAGCTGCAAATCATTAAAGCGCGCATTATATGTGTTTTCAGGATGATGAATTTGGTGTCGAATGTATTCTGTCATACATATCTGCTGCTCTCGCGTTGTGCCATTGGTGTTGATTTTTTTATAAGAAACGGTTGTTTTACCTTGCTTATACTCGTTAAGCCACCCCTGTTCTTCGAGGTAGCCATATAATTCGTCGTGATACCCTTCAGATATCTCGGAAAATGCAAGATAATTGACTTCATTAAGTGAAGGAAAAGGTAACTGTCCCGAGCGCACAGCCTCAACACGTTTTTGAGATCCATCCGCACAAATCAGTCGGATATTTTTGAAGTCGAGCGCATTAACAAGTACCGCGCTATGAGTAGTGACGATTACTTGGACATTGCTTTCAGTGGAGAGTGCGATCAATGCATTGATAAGTTTTTTCTGGTTTTCTGAATGCTGTGACGTTTCCGGCTCCTCAATGGCGTAAATAATGCCGGGAGCATTTGCTTCATCCTTGCGACGCTCAACTTCTGCACGAAAGAAATTAAGCAATATCAGTCGCTTAGATCCGCTGCCACGTTTGTTAATAGGAATGCTCTCATCTCCGGAAATAGTGACTGATTTGAACACATCTGCCCATTTCAGGCTCGAAGCAGGTGGAATGACAGGACTCAATGTATTGGCTATATCAGGACTCATCTCTCGCAGCTTTTCAAGAGTACGCGTCGCAACCTCTTGCAGCTTTCCTTCTACAATTTCTGCGACATGATCTAAGGTTTGGCTGATACCTTCATCTTGTAATATCTCTTTTACGGCCGCATGCAAAGGATCTTGAACTTCACTGTCGCTATCACTGTTCTTTCGGTCGGCTTGAAATAAAGAGTAGACCGGAAGATATTTTTGGAGCTTCTCCCAAATGGGTTTGGCATCACCTTTAGTTACATCCAGTTCGACTGAATTAACCTGCAAATCATCACCGTAGTAGCTCCAAATTGCCGTTCGCATTGCAGCGTTTCTCGTCTTATCTTCACATGGGATATCTCTCGTCTCAATTATTTTTTTAAGATCACTATCTTTTTTAGAAAGTAGGTCTGCACATTCCGGATTCGTCGGATGCATCGCACAAATAAAAACTTTTGGTGTACCTGCATTAGGATAACGTTTGACAACTTCAAGCAAGCCGTCCGAATTAAGCAGATACTCTGCGCTAAGTGATGTCTCATTTGTTGCGTCGATAACAATCTTTTCAGGAAGATCTGTAAAGCAGATCCGGATTGAGATATCTGTTTCCTGACGCGCTTTACTTTCAACATTCAGATCTGCCTTGTCCAGTTTTGTTACGCCTTTCCCGTCATTAAAGAAAATGTCAAGTGCCTCTAAAATAGTTGATTTTCCAATATCATTTTTCCCAACGAATGCTGTTAAATCTTCAAAGTCGCTATTAATCTCATCGCTGTAGCCTCTAAAGTTTTTGATAGCCACGTTTTTGATTTTCATAAAAGTCCCTCCATTTTGAATTGCAGCCGTGAAACGACTTCCCGTATCTAGTGTGTGTTGCGTGTCGAAAAACGTTGCATATTGTCTACTATAAAATGCTTGCATATTGGAATCTCGCAGATTGCTGGATTCCAATATTGCGAGCATCGATAGTGGAGGGGTATACTTGCTATAATGATACCAGATCATAACGGTAAAATAGCAGCGCACTTTGAAAAGCCTGCTCAACATTGACGAAGGGGATGCAAAATGCGGAAAAGGTTTGTCAAATTATTACTTTTTAAGGTGGATACACAATACAGACTTCTCTATGGGTTCAGCAGTGAAACCGAGCAATCCTCATATCCGTGGAAGACCTTTCCTGCTGACAGGAAGGGGCAAAAGCTGATTGCAAAGGCGATTCTATCGCCAAGCGAAGCAGATAATTTCTTGATAAGTCTGACGGGCACCGAACCAATCATGTTATGCGAAAGGGTAACTCTCAAATCGCCGCAGTTGTATAAAAGAGAGCAGCTCCTATATTCCGATGATGAAGAACAGCAGGCTGTGCCCATATCCGAATTCTGTTATCTCTTTGAATTTTGGAACAGAGAAAAGCTTTCTCTTTTGAGTGAGATACAAAATGAATTCAGTGCAGATGGTAGAACACGCTACGAGCAGACACTTGAACTTCTTGAATGGGCAAAATGCAACTGTGGAATTGACTTCTGTATAGATGGACGTCGTTTTGGCAACTACGAAGTTTATTATCGTACCCCTGAGAATAGCAGTTTTGAAATAGATATCCACAAGGATCAAGGCCTGCGGGTTACAACGATTCGTAAGTGCAAAGATTTTGCAGAAGATATCATTGTTAACTGTATTGGAAAGTATAAAGACTATGTGATCTGCAATCAGACACAAGTGTGGCCTGCAAATAAAAAAGGAAATCTACTTCGAGGCTAATGAGCCAATGACATCGGTTGTGGTCCACGCATGGAATACCGCCACAGGAAAGCTAATCGTCTCCCAAAGCATTGCGCTGATGATGGGACTCTCCATCATCTCAAGTTGGGGCGGTACTCCATATCAAATCGGAGACTCTTGGACAAATAAATTATTACATTCTGTAGCAAAGAGCAGCGAACTGATTCGAACTCAACTCATGAAAGTCCAACGCATCACTACGGATCGTGCAATCAGCATCCGCAGCGAACATGAGTCCGTGTTAGATGAGGCGATGGAGAACGGCTACTCTCTTTTTAAAGATTATCAGGGAAAAAAAAGAAACTGGGGCATTTATTTCTAACACCCCACAACCGGAGAGATCGATAGCTTTTTGCAGGTAAGAGCATATATTGAGCAATCCTCTGTTTGCAAGGCGGTAATTGCCGATCCATACTTCTCTGCACGGGCAGCAGAAAAGCTGTTGACAAGAATACAACGAACAGACCTTGAACTGGAGATCATTACCTCGCTTGGCTCGCTTGATCCGGACACAAATCAAAAAAGTAATGTTTGCGAGGAAACTCGCGCTTTTTACAGCGGACAGCACCCCTTCTCCACAACAATCTGGTGGTAAGAAATCTGACACGTGGTGAAAAAGGCGTCTTTCACGACCGATATCTAATTCGGTATCACAAGGACGGTACGATCGATGGATTCCTTCTGAGTAATTCTCTCAACTCTATGGCGCAAAAGTTTCCGCTTGTCATAGCTCCGCTGGAGCATCGGGTATGCATGGAAGTTTGTGAGTACCTGAATAGTCTCTCTGATTCCGATATCCAACAGCAGAAGCCAAGAGCATTGAGAATCTCAAATGAGGTCCTTTTTTGCTCTGAGACATACCGGTGTCAGGTTCAAAGCGAAACTTCAGCAGAGTCAGCAGCGGAAAGGTATTTGCGGCAGTGGTATGATGAATCGTCAAAGCAGATATGTATTTGCAAAGATGATTTCTCTACAGTCCTTACGGCCGTAGCAGAGCGAGCACAAAGTGATCGAATAGATGCATGTAAAATGTTCTGTTATGCGCTGAGCAATATCTGCACGAGCCAAGTGGAACTGCTAACGGAAATGCTTCAATCCGCGGGTGGAGTTAAGGCTCTGTTCTTATCAGAGTTTCCAAATTTGGCAAAAGGCTGCTGAGCAGCAGTGTGATTATCGGAAGTGTGGAGCATCTTCTCCAGAATATACACTGTGGGCACTACTAAACGGAAAAGCCCGGCCAAGCCCACAGGGGTACCACTTGCTGATTGATCAGGCAGGACAAATCCATTTACGCGGACTCACATGGTTAACCTGCGGATACCATATGGCGCTCAAATTAGATATTACAGGATTCCTGACGCTGCTAAGTCAGCTGCGTTCTCCAATGATGTTTGATACACTGGCCTTTCAAATGGCAATCTCGCCACTCGATAGAGAACTATATTGTGCAGCAGCTGGCTCGGAACTGCTATATGTCCGCTTATTGAGTGCAGAATGGCTTTTTAATGCTATTCGCGACGAAAGGTCACAGTTTGAAGTTGCCAGAGAGATTTGGAATCGCTTCGAACCGGATGTGAGAGCTTTACAGGAAGCTATCGTGCTATCTAACGTTGTATTTCACGTTAGGACACGGCGGTTAGAATCAGAGGCGCAGTGGCAAGCAATTCAAAGAGGTACTGCTGTCCAAATTAGCATCCGATCTTCCTGCGTGCAGCGGTGAGGTAATAAATACCGCGTTAGATTGGCTGCATGATAGCAACGCCGTATCACGAGCAACTCTTCTTATGACACTTGCTGAAAGAATGGAAAACTCTCATCCGCAGAAGCAATTGCTGGCAAGGGCAGAACGAATCTTAAAACGAGAAATTCAAGACTGCCAAACCGCCTCGGATATTCCTAGGTCAATAGCACTCTATTTGAACTGCGTAGATGCGCTATACGGTGAAAATGCAGAAAATCACATTTTCAAGGATATTTTAGATTGGAACACATTTGAGGACGCCACAGAGCCAGAATTGCAAAACTACGATTATCATCGCTCGCGCAACGCCTTCATTTTAGCGCAGCGACAGATTCAAATACTGGAAGAAATGTTAGTAAAATGGCCTAAATCAGAAAAAACAAAGGCTTGGCTGAATGCCCGGGCGTGTCGGTTAAAGCAAATACCCGAAAAACTCTGAACCGTCGTTGCATAGAATAAGCAAAGAGGCGCCGGGAGCGGTATACTCCCGGTGTCTCTTTGCTTATTCTTGGTCGATAGCAGGTCTGCAAAAGCAGATAGATTATCAAAACCGTATCGTTGCTACGCCTATCTTATTGATCGAATCATTTTTTGGATCAAGGGCTCCTTGTCAGGGAACCGCGCTTTCACCATATCCAAGCAGCGCTCCAGATTGCTTCTGACATCCTTTTTTGTCAGGCGATAGCGCTCGTTATGTATCTGGATACTGTCGCTCTGCACCTCTTCAACCTGCTGGGCAAGCTTTTGATGAATCGCTTGAAATACCATCCTACGATCAACACGAAAATCCACTCTGTCGGGATATCGTAAAAGCTCGATGGCAGAGAGCCATTGCGGAGGCGACAGTTGGGGAGCAGCGTCCTCGTCAGCATTTTCAGGCAAGTGATCAAAGCGCTCTGTCACATTTGTTGCACAGAAGCTGGCAATGGCCGCATCTTTATAGTCATTGCAGCGGTCATGGTCCTGTTTTGCCTGTTCCAACAGAAGACGTCCCTTCCAGTAATGTCCCATCGCCAGCCCGCCGTTGATGGCAATGTTAAGTGAGGTCAACTGTGTGCTGCTCGATTCGGAGACGTAGCCCTTGAGCACAAGCTCAGCCTTCTTCATGTGAGAATACGGCTGGCTGCCGCGCTGAATGCCGCATACGCTTTGAAGCACACGGTAGGCAAGCGCATAGTTGTCGTTTAAAGGCCAACCATAAGGTGCGGCATGTTGCTGGACAAAGGTGTCGATATCAGGATGCCTCCTAAAAAAAGAAATCCTCTGGTCAGCTTCATACTGATTTGCCTGATTGATCAACATCTGTGCCAGCAGATTCAACGCACCGCCGCTTGTCCCAATCGCAGCCAAAACAAGGTATGCCTTGCTGACATAACCAAGGCGGGCGATCTCTTGATAGTTCTGATTGTTCTGATTAGCGGCGGAGACATATTTTTCATACGCCGCTTCAAGAATAATCTGAAAAATGTCGCAGCACGCCAGAACATTGCCCAAGCCGGGCTTCCATCGAGGGAATAAATTTCTCCTAAAAGTACGAACAGCTTCATCCCGTTTGTACATCGATCCCTCGTGATAGTCCCTGACAGCCTCTCGAACTGCATCGGCCAGCTGAGAGGAAAAAGGCAGCGTACCGTTCATCTTGGTATCCGTCACGTTGAGCATATCTTCCATACGGGCGTTGAGACATAAGGCCACCTGAAGGTAGCCGTCCGCTTTTGGAATATTTAATTTCTTTTCGCCGTTGATACACTGTTGGGCATATCCGGCACATTTGATCAGATCTCTTGTCCCCGCAACCCCCGTTCGATAGTCCCTCGCCAGCATTGATAGCGCAAGCGAGAAAAAGAGACAGTATTTTGTCTGCAGCGGATCACTCTCATCCAGTGCCTTAAAAGACAGCACAAACCTTTCGCAGAGTGTTGATCTAAGCTGACATAATTGGGAGTGCTCGTTCTTAGAAAGCTCACCGCGACGGATCACTGCATCAAGAAGGCGAATCAAGATGGCCGGCAAAGCAATCTGTGCGCAGGTGTCAGAGAGGTCGGTGGTGTCTTGCGCGCTGATATCATAGATAGAGAGGCCAAAGTATTGCCGTAAGCCGATGCGTCCCCGTCTTGCTGAGAATGCTCTCAGCAGGGCACTTGACGTCTATGTATGCCCCGAGTGCGGCACGGACGAAGCGCTCCATGCCGCACTGGATGATGTGCTGCCTATGAGCGAGTGGTACAGCGTAAAGCATCACTTCTTTGGCGAGGCTGATCACCAGTATGCGGCACGACTCCTCCCGAGTTGCAGTTTCTCACAGGTTTTTCACGCGCCGAAAAAAGAAACTGCCGTTCAGCGATCTGGAATATCCCGCGCCTTTTGTTGCTTATTCCCGCTCGGATTATGATGGTTGTCAGTGGTGGACAAACTGGTTCGGCCGTCCGGAGGATAAGCCTGAAAAGGATTTAGCCTTGGAAATCGATCTTTTTCAGGATAAGCTCATGGCTCGATCTGAGTTCAAAACGCTGCGCAGCATGTCACGGATGTGCAAGCTATATGCGCAGCGCACCAGCGATCCGACGGAGTTCACCCTCTACTCGGAAACAGAAAATTTCTATATCTGGCTGCGCCTGATTACCCGGGAGCGGGACTACAACCTGTATGTCCACTACTATTTGAAGCTTTAATACATTATAACTGTAAAATAGAGAAAATTGGATAAACAATCCAAGCGTTGCTTGTTCAAACACGCTGTTATATATGCCTATTCAGTGTCGACAAAACCGTTTTATTATAAATGTCTTACTGGATGTACTCGAAGGTATTGCCAACACCACTCTTTGCTTTCCACCCACCGATGTTATCGATACTAAAATATCTTAAACACTCAAAATATAAAAGGTAGATGTATTATACGTATCTGCAGAAGTTGCTCTGCTATAACATTCGACTTTGTAGTAGCCCTGCTCGGTAAAAGTGTAACTCGCAGAACAATCCGTACCATAACTCACATCCTTAATCAAAGAACGTTGATTAGAAACGGAGTCGTGATATACATGCGCATATTATACTGTGCAGCATTAGTAGAGAAAGAAATCGTCTTAGTACGATTGCAGGCGAAAGGACGAATCATATCATACTGGATGTAATCGGACAGAGATTCATTGGTTCGAAAATATTGCGGAATATAGGCTTTAATAGGGCAAGTGGTCCAACTATCACCAAGCTTAATGTACTTAGCATCACCAGTGTGCGCAGAATAATAAATTTGACTGCGTGCAAGACCATTTGCTTCAGTAATTACAATTGCGTGAGCGTAATTTCCCGCAGTACCATCGACATGTGCAACAGCGCCTTTAAGTTGGACGGCGGTGATACCAGAGAATGTCGATCCGCTTCCAACTTCGACTACTCTTGCTTTCATTCCTACATCAGTAGCTGCATTAGATCCAGTTGTTCCAGTTCCATCTTCTTTACCGGTAAGATAGCGCCTGAAATTTTTACAACTGCGCCAGAAGCATAAGAATTGCTATATCCTTCGGAATAAGGATCCTCATCTTCGTAATTTTGGCTACAAGTGTACCACTTATAAGTAGAATCTGTATCCATCGGCTGATTATGTGCGTCTAAAGAAGATCTGGTTAGATTTCCGCTAAATCCAGCCCATACACACTGAGATGCAAAATTCATGCAGTCGCCATCATTGCGCCAATGATAGAAATCAGGATTATAATAGGTTTTCCAACTTGCTGCATTTTGTCGAGTATGGTTATATGCATAAGCAACTGCGTTTTCGGCATTATATGGAATCTGATAGCTTCCAGTTGCAGTTACTTCAGCGTTATCAATTACCGGATCAATAACAACACACTCTGCCTCAGCATGTAATGCAGATTCCAAAACTGCGATTTCATCTGCCGCAGAAAATGATGGCTCGTCTTTATAAGTTGCATCAAACCAATCGTTATCCGTAACATCGGCAATCAACCATTTCCCCCCAATTTTTAACAGATCAACCGTATATAGGGTATCCAAATAGGAGTCCATAGTTCCATCAATGTACGTAAAACTCGCAGTCTCCAAAACATTTACAGTCGCAGTATTTTCGTCAACGGAAATATCAGAGAAAGCATAAAAAAGTTCAAAATTTTCTCGTTTAATATTTTGTAGTTGACGCGCAGCAGAAAAATATTCAGCTTTCTCACTCAGATATCCAATATTGTCCTGCATTTCATAAATCGTAGTACTACCAGAAGACAACTGATAGATAGTGTTTGTAGCCTCCGTAGATAATAGCACAGGAATTTCTGCAACTGTGTTCTCTTTAAGATCCTGATCCGCATACAAAAAAGATTTTTCCGAGTAGCTCCGCAGATAGGATTCTACAATAGCTTCGATTTCAGTTTCTTCCGATAACGCAAATGCTGGCAAATTAAGTACGCTCAAAAGGACGGAAAACGCAAATAAACAAGATAGAATTTTTTTCATAGCTACTCCTTTACTATCGCATCAGCCAATATACAATACTGCTCACACATATCGTCAGGAAATGTACTGCTATAATTGATAGAACCATCCATGATAGCTGAAGGCAGTTCGGTCAATGGTCCCGCAGTATTCTCTTAACTTTTCTGACCATCCTTCCCCATCACCTAAAGTTCAAATGCTTCGCATGAATATCCGCCATTTTCATCTTGAACGAGAATGGCGCGGCCATACGTCATCTTGGTTCCCGCATACATCAAGGATCGGGATGAATCATCGATATCATATCTCATGTAAGCCACATAGCAGATATAGTTGGTGGTTTCTTCATTGTTATATCTGTCATAAATACCAACATACGGAAAGGTAACGCCCCTACCACTACTGTACGGCATATCCTTTGTCAATGCTCCATAGAAAAGCGCAGTATCAACTTCATTGAGGTCAAACATCTCTGCTGTTGCTACAGGCAATAAAGGAATGGCTTCCAAAGGTGCAAATGTATCAGGGCTTTCAACCGTTTGAAGCGGCGATGATTGTTCAGCATTGCGTAAATTACAGTTTTCGTTTTTGTTATCACAGGAAGCAGTGGCAAAAATGATGCTTGCAAAACAAACTACCATCATAATCTTTTTTTCATGCATTTCTCCTACGATAATTCCACATTAGATTTTTTGTGCATATGTGCGAATCACATTTTCAGTTGTTTGTACGAGAAATAGAAACCGGTGTCTGCTCTACGCCATTGACCGTGTATTCAACGGTCAGCGTATAGGTTTTGTTTTTTGCAACAGTCGTTGTCTCGTCGATCTTCAGGATTCCAGAGGCACTGGCACTCCAGTCATCAATCAGTATATTCCCCTTGCCAAAGCTCCATAACCGCAGAGATCCTGTCGGTTGTCCGCTCACCCAAAATAGTGACCGTACAGGTAGCCGATGTTCCATTAAATGCAAGGGAGGGATATACATCAATTGTTCTGGCAGAAGCAGCGTGTGCGGAAATTGCAAGAATAGCGGATATCACGAGCAATAAGCATAAAAACCGTTTCCTCATAACTCATCACCCCCTTTCTCGTCTATCTAATACGATGAAAGGGGGTGATTTTGGACACCTTAAAACATTATTTTTATCTTTTTATGATTTGCACACTCTCGGCCATTGCAACCAGATCCTCAATGCTCAAAAAGCCCGAGATGCTAAACGCTGTGCTTTCCGTCGTTACCCACATGATTGCAGTTGTAGTACCCTGTCCAGTCGATGTAATCGCTTCTCCAGCAACGCCGTTTATTGTAATCGGCTGAACCGTTAGCGGACCCGCTCCGACAAACCAAGTTGTATTGTCAGGACCGTGGCTATAGCTGAACTTGAGCATTTCGTCTTCTTTATTAGTATATACCACAGTAGTCGTACCTTCTGTTGTATCTGAGTAAAATTCGGTATAGCCACTCGGAATCAATGTTGGCCGATAATCTACCAAATCCCTATTCCCATTTGAATTACCTTCAAAGCGATAGACAAAATATGTTTCGTAAATCTCCTTGACCCAGCCAACAATCGCGGCTCTAGCCTCAGTATCTACTGAAATCCATGCACCGATAGCGATGAGAATTGCAAGAAGGATGGATGCAACACGGTTCATGGTGCGATAAAATGCCGGATGATCTGCTCTGCGCTTCAGCTTTCTGATTTTCTTTTCAAATGCCGGAGAAAACTCATGCAGTACATCGGCATTATAGCCACTTTCTAAGTCGGCGGTGTATAGTTCACAGGATCGTGCGGCAGCCGCACAAAGCATCTCCTCTGTGATCATAAAACGCCGCCCCCTTCCAAATAAAGATCCTCCAGCTTTTTCTTAGCTCGCTGGTCAATTTTTGGGCCCACACAAGAGGATATACCGAGCATTTTTGCAATTTCTCTCAGCGAATAACCTTGTCCGTACTTCATCCAAATGACCATACGCTGCTGCTCCGGCAACTTCAAAATACACTCTGTCAGCAAATCCTCACCTTCATTTCCTATGACAGGACTGTTTTTCAGCTCGTCATCGTACATCACAACAGGATGCTTGCCTCTGACACGGAATACATCCGTCACCTTGTTGTCAACCATAGTTACGATAAGCTGCTTGGTTTTTGGACTCACTGGCTCAATGTGTTTAATATTTTCGGCAATTTTAACAAATACATGGTGGACTACATCCTCGGCATCTTGTTCATGCTGCATTCGTTTGTAAGCCACATAGTACATTAGGTTTCTATATTCCTGATATATTTCTTCGAACTTAGACTTGTCCCTCGTTCGTCTCAATCATTTGCAGATATACTATCACCGAATACCCACCACCTAAAGTAGTAATTCAACAACATTATAATAGGTTTGACAAATTAAGTCCAGCGGCTTAGTGAAATCGCTCGTTTTTTACAAATACAATTATTGTTTCACATATCAAACAGAGGATCATAGCGGAAATGGCGCAAAGAGAACAGTACAACCGCAAATTATATAAAACACAAGATAAAACAGAAATATTGTCGGTTTTGGTGTCCAAAATCGGCACTCTGTATCGTATATATTAGCAAATTAGAGATGAGCAAAACACGGAAAGAGTAACGAAGGGAAAGCGGGTCAACAAGGCAAAACCGCTGGATGTCTTGAAAAAGGCGCACAAAACCAGCCCCTGCACAGAAAGCTGAGCCTGAGAAAGGCAATATTGTGGGTTGTCAGGCAGACCGCCTGAATGATTTTGCAGTGCGAAGTCCAGACTGCTGAAGATCTTGTTGTAGACGGCTCGTTGGGATGTGAACAGCAACATCCTGAGATGGAGGCAGTCGCAAAATCCCCAAAAATCTGTTAAACTGAAAGAACAGAGATGGAGGGAATCGCAATGAAGCATTACAGCAAAGAATTCAAGGAAGAAGTGCTGAAGCTGTCAGACGAGATCGGCGTGAAGAAGGCTGCACAGCAGCTCGGTGTTGCGTACTACACGCTGGCGGATTGGCGCAGCATACGCCGAAATACACCGCCCGCGAAGACACCGAGCGCAGAGGAGCAGACGATCCGCATCCGTGAGCTCGAGCGTGAGGTTTCCGAGCTGCGAACTGCAAACGACATTCTCAAGGATGCACTCGGTTTTTTCGCAAAAGACCGCAAGAAGTAAAAGCGTGTGAACGACACCTGTTCATAGTCGAACGCAAGGGTGTCTACACGGCAAAGGAGATGTGCCGCGTCCTGCGCCTGAGCGAATCCGGTTATTACCAGTGGCTTCGAAACAGGGGCAGGCACAGCAGCCGTCAGCTTCTTGCGGGAAAGGTCAAAAAAGATTCTCGAAGAGCATCCGGATAACCGAAACTACGGCGTGGATCGCGTCTGCCTTGCGCTTGAGCAGGATGGCGTTGACGTCAGCCGGAGAACGGTGTATCGCGTGATGAAAGAGAATGGCTGGCTCCATAAAAGACGCATTCCGCATGGAATCACGAAAGCCACGACAGAAGCGCAGGAGCAGGAAAACATTCTGAAACGGGACTTCAGTGCCCAGCGCCCTTCGGAGAAGTTTCTCACAGATATTACCGAGGTACAGTGTGCGGACGGCAGCTGTATGTGTCTCCGGTCATGGACTGCTTCAGCGGCGAGATCGTCGCGCTCGAGATGCGGGACAATATGAAGAAGGAGCTGTGCATTGATACGGTACGGCAGTTGGAGCGGCTCTATCCGAGTCTGAGCGGAGCGGTGTTCCACTCGGATCGCGGCAGTCAATACACCAGCTTAGCCTTTCGTTCCGAGCTGTCTCGCTGCGGCATGATACAAAGCCTCAGCGGCACCGGACATTGCTTCGACAACGCACGGATGGAAAGCTTTTTCGCCACGCTCAAGAAAGAGAAGATCTATCAGATTGCGGCGTACAAGCTGCCGAGAGAACAGGTCAAAACGATCATTTTTCGCTATGTTTTTATCTACTACAACCGCGTTAGGATCTATACGCGCAACCCGCTGGGACTGCCGCCTGCGAAGTACCGGGAGTGGGCGCAGGCGCAAACGGCAGCCTGATCCGATGCCGCCGCAGTTTTCCTGCGTTCCGCTACGCTCCACTTCGGAAAACTGCGCTGTATTACCATGCTTTACAGATTTTGGGTGTTTCCCGACTGCACATTTCTTGACATTTCCACTGAATGATTTCCTGTCGGTAGATAGCGGCCAGCCCCTTTCTGGTTGGTTTTCTTTGCAAGCTGATTTTACCAAAAAGAGGCTCCGCTTTCTATATCATTTGAGTGATTCAAGCCTTCAGCCATGGCTGGGAACCATTGCAATTACTGCGTTTCTTGCGTTTTGCTCATGGCTGGAGGAATAAATGAAAGAAGGTGATGAAGTCGAGATTCCTATTTTAAAGACACCAATAATCACATGGAGGTATTACCGCCGAAAAGTCCAGAACTTACTGTACAGTGCTTGGACGACAGTGCTGGTGTCTATTTGCGTGCAGATATGTAAAGGCTTATGTGTATGAATCTGAAAGGAGATTATTATGAAAAAGTTAACCGCTCTTTGTTTGACCTTCGTCCTCGCTTTTGCGTTGAGTGTTCCTGCATTTGCCACATCGTCTGACACTGTTGTCAACGCAGATATTATCAACTTCACTCCCGAGGAAATTGCCGAACAGAAGGCAATTGATGCTAGACTTCGTGAGGAATTCTCCTCGGCTCCTGAGACTCGGGGAGTTGTTGATAGAGTCATCTATAATGCCCCTATTGTATCTCATCAGCAAATTAACACATATTATTGCGGCCCAGCAAGTACTCAAATGGTATATGAAGGCATTACCGGTGATACATCTCATAACCAGCAGTGGTTTGCAAATCAGCTCGGTACCACATCTGCCGGCACTTCTTCGTCTCAGATTGCCACTACGTTGGCCTCTTTGACTGGGGAAGACTATTCAGTTGCCAACATCAAAACATCTAACCAGACGGAAGCAGATCTGTATAACAACATCGCAAATAGCTTGAGACTTGGATGTGCGGTTGTCGTCAACGTAAAAACTGTTCCCGGACGGTACACCTCTTCTTCTGGCCATTTTATGGTCGTTCATGGTTCGTTTATTGATATGGCATATCCGGATTCCTCGGTCTATTTCACGTATACTGATCCTCACTACAATGATAACTATTATGGCACCTTTACGCTTTCTGGCGCTAGTATGTACGATGCCATTGACTCGAACGCTGGCAATTATGTTCGCGTAGCTTAAATCGGCAATTAGGAAATGAAGATAGTAATGAAGAAATTTTTACTCATTTGCTGTATGTTGTTGTTCTTGTGTAGCTGTACACAAGGGCCTGTTACGGAGGATAACATTCCTCCAAATAATAGCTATGAGAAAGATAGTGCTTCTGCAGATGCTGAAGAAATAAATATCACCTCCATGCTATCTCTGCAGCAGGATCAGTCTTATGTCGTTTGTGATTACTTTGAGGGTAATGTCTTAATTCTTATTTCAGACTCCTCAAAGCAAAACAGCAATGATATAACTGATCAGGCGACTACAGTATTTTTTGAAGAATTCGTTGTATTGAATATCCAAACACAATCCATAATTAACCGATATCCAATTCAGGAATTCGGCATTTGCCCAAGTGCAATTCAAGCATTTGGTGGCGTAGTGTATCCTTTCTTTAGCGTGGGAACGAATCAGATGGACTCATCAATTATATTTATCGATAGTAGCGGAAAAACAGTCATATATCATGGTGAGTTTACTCCGTTTTCAACAGGCCCTGTACTCCATCGCTATCAAGACTGTCTCCTTTTTAGCTTTTTCAATTACAAGAACAACACCTTTGGAATAAGTAGAATTGACTCCAAGTTCGATGTCGCTCCAGTTCTTACCTTTGAAGCCTCTGATTGTGACTATATATCAGATGATTTCTCGGTATCAAATGACCATTATGTCTATGCGGTTGGTGAAAAATCTTCTGTCACATTTTATATAGGAAATGACCTCGATGATTTAAGCACCACCAAAGTATCCTTGCCCCAGAATGAAAAAAAAATTCACGGTTTTTCTTTAACAGACGACACATTATTTGTTTCTGTTGCTGCCAAAACAAGCGAAGAAGATCAACAAAATCCTTATATCGAATCATTTGATTTGGAAACAGGGAAGTCTATAAAGAAACGCTCTCTTAGTGCTCCGTTATATTCCATCACTACAAACGATAGTGATCAATTGTGAATGGATTTTCTGTCTCAATTTTTAAAATGTACAGTATAAAGGAGCCTCTGGAAGAGATTCGGTTAGGTGATACACTGATTCATGGAGAATTTTATAAGATTTTCCCAGACAAAGACTCTTTCCTCATCGCGATTTACGGTTTTGATGATCCCCCTGAGTTTTGGAAAGTTATCGCAAAATAGCCATCCATTATAAATAACAGAGCGGCGTCTTATATGGCATCGCTCTGTTATTTAATGTGCACTGAATAAAAGAAAAAGCCTTATATTTCAATCCATAGAGGCCAATCTGTTGTATAATTGGAGCAAGGAAAACGACAAGCACCCAGCAAAAACCTTGCACCTGCCACGGCGGTCTTTCACGCTAGTAACCCGATTCAGAGCATCATAGGTATAGGTCACGGTGCCGGTGGCATGAAATTAGCGTTTCGGCAAATAGTATGGGAGGGTGCAATTTCTGCACCCTCCCATAGGGCGCGTCCGGGGCAACATCGGAAAAGGAGCTGTCCGCCGCAAACGCTAGAACGGTCATCAGCAGGGGCAGTAGGAATGTCGTGCAAAGTACAGATAGTTTTTTCCGCATAAAGTTCTCCCTTCAAAGTGATAGCCGGTGCTGCTGCACCGGCTATCGGATAAATAGCTTCTTTGCGGGGGGCAAACTGTAAGGAAATTTAGGTCGCTTTCAAGATCCAAGACGTTTACGAAAGATCACCACTTGCTCATAATCTTGCCGTACATCTGGAGCTTTTCCTGATCGTAGCGCTGCACCATCAGCATGACGTGCTCGCCCACCATGAAGTCCACATCCTCGTGCTGATAGGAGTAGCATGAGCTAAAGGGCTTACTGGAACCGGTAGCCTTGCGTGGTCAGCGCACTGAGGTGAGGTCCAGATATATTTCGCGCTGATCAAAATAGATAAGCTCACTATCATTAAGTTCTTATGTGAGATTTTGCCTTGCTCCCACGACCGATTTAGCGCAAGCGCTCCAACAAGCCAACATACAGCCGCTATAATGAAAAAAGCGGATTCAGCTTTTCGCCATATATATTGATTTTCACAAGGAAATATAGACCTACGTTGATTAGCTGCAATAATCCGAAAAGTTTCATTGTATTTGTGAGATACCGTTACCGTACTCATAGGCAGGGAGGGTCTCTCACATTGCCCCCTTTCAAAATGTATTAAACAGATGACTACAGTAACTCAAACAGTCTTTGCTTTTTCACAAATACCGTTTTTCAAAAGTGCATACGATACCAGTACCATTTTCCAAGAATTTTTCCGTGTGCTCGAAGTTATCTCCGTCAGATTTATGCCAACTCCAACCGCCGCCTTTGATACTACAGAGGCGGTAAATGGTCGTTACCTGTGGCATCTGCATTTAAAGGATTAGTGATAGGTTATTTACGTTTTGGAACGAAGGATACGCAAAATAGCACTATCATGATCGCTGCATAAAATTTATAAAACGTGATCATCTCAGCAACTCCTACTTCGAAATTCCCGATATAGAATACGCTGCCTGCCTCCGGATGTGTTAGGGCATAACCGATAAATGCTATAGCTATAAGTAACATCACCGTTGCAATAACTCTGCAATTTCGCTGCCAGATTACATTTTCCTTACTTTTTTTTCACAATAGTCCTCCTTCATGGTATAAAACAACTCATTGCTCTGCATACTTTTTCTTTTTGGGGTTCTCCAAGGAAATACTCTCAATGATATCAGCGCTAACAGGGGTACATTTCACATTGTTGCTCGCAAAATTCGCAGGTGTGTTGATTGAGATTGCCATCAGTAATTCTTTAGTTCTTTACTTTCGAGAAGAGCCGTATACTGAGATAATGCATCTTCGCGGTCAGCTGCGTTCAGTACAAGAAAACGCGAGGAATCACCGTTCGTTCCTGTGAGTTGTACGGCAAGTACAGAAAAGTTCTTATCGAAAAAGATTTGTGCTATACCAGAACCAATTGGCTCTCCATAATCATTGTAAAATACGGGACAATACCTATATTGGGGATTAAAATCAAAGTGCACATTATTGAGATTTTTCCCAATGCCTTCTATATCGCTGATATAGAAAGTCCCTTGAAACTATCGCGGCCTCAATGCGTTATCATAATATATCCCCTCGATAGCAATATCATGTTTTATCGAAATTTCACTATCTACAGTGCTGTATTCAATAATTTGTCCGATATAGTCTATAGAAGTCGGTATTCGAATTAAAACCGCGACAAGAGCTAATATAGCCAACAAAGTAAATACTGTCACTAATGATAGGACGCGCCTTTTCATGAGAAATCTCCTTTTGCATTTTACTTCAGTGCCTTGCGGCATCTGCTATGTAAATGCAAAAGGAGACCCTATCCTCACACTGTAAAAGTGGTAATTATTACTTTGTCGAATTGACCAGCGAAACACTTTCAGCTATGTGCAAAATGTCATCAGCGTCAAAATTACCGTCTATAGAAAACTGAATGTTATTCTGAGCATCAATCCATGTAATAGTATTCCATTCATGTTCCCAATCGTCGGTTAAAAACATTTGTCCCTTCATGCCGTGAACAGAAACGGGGATGACTTCTACATTTTCTGTGGAATAATCCCACGCAGAACCTTGCTGCATATAGACATAATTAAAGAACATTGTTCTATCGGTGTCCTCATTGTAATAGGTTTTATAAACATAATTAGCGCCATACAGCGCCTGCTCCTCAACTTCGACATAACCGTCAGGTAATTCCACAATTTCATACTGAGGCATTTCCCCGGATATCGGAGAACCCGAATATCTATATGTTATGTGGGTTTCATACCATTCGGTCACCCAATTGACCACTGCGGCACGAACGCTTGGGCTGATGATCATCAAACTCCCAAGGCTCAAAGAGAACACGATAAGGATGACGGCAACTCTTTGCAATACCTTTTTCCATAATGGCCTTGCTCGCTTATGCGCCCACTTTAGAGGATTGGCAATCATTATTGCCATCTGATGTTGATATCTATGAGAGGGCATAAAGTTAGGAATTTCACAGGACATATTGCTGCAGTCACTTTTTATTGCATCCAATAAAACACGCTGCATCAACTGATCTAACTCTTGGTCTGTCATATGCAGAAGCCCTCCTTTTTGACGATTTCACGAAGCAGGCTGCGCCCGCGGGATGCCCGCGAACTGACTGCTGTTTCCGAGATCCCCAGATGAGCCGCAACCTCTTTGTCAGAAAATCCGTGAAGGATTTTCATTTCCAGTACGGAGCGATATGATGGTGGAAGTTTCGTAAACAGATCTACCAGCTCAGTATAATCGGACGTATTTTCCGATTCCCTTACAAGACCATCCCAATCTTCCAATGGGACGGTCTTTTTGGCTTTTTCTGATAATCATAAGTGCTTCATTTTTCACTATGGAAATGATCCAAAAGGACAATTCCTCACATGGAATTTCGTAAATCTTCTCAAAGTGTCGGATCATTTGCATGAATGCATTCTGCACGGCATCTTCTATATCGGCGTGACTTTTTAGAAAATGCATTGCAGTACGTTCCATTTGAGGACGATATTGTTCGTATATCTCTGTAAATAGCTTCTTGTCCTCATCGTTCTCCAACGCAGCCAAAAGGAATACTAACATAGGATGCTCTCACTTTCATCACGGTCAACGTCTTTCGATATCTTTGCATTTGCCAGATTCTAATCTTTCTTATGTTTATATCATCAAATGGTGAAAAGAGCAACTGGATCAATTTTTATAGCTGTCGTTGCATGTCGATTGCAAAGATTAGTGTTTAAAGGGAATATCTCGATAGGTTACCTTGTAACCGCAACGAATCTTATAAACTTTACAAATCAACCTGTCCAGGTAATCTCGCAGAGCGTTTCTAAAATTATTGCAACAACAGATATCCGACACCGCTTTGTCCTTGTTCGGCAGAATACACATCAGGGTGTTAGTAATTTTACAGGATCCCGGTGGGAAACATGTCTTTGCAACACGTCTACTTTCGGTACAATAATAACGATGCATATGCGCTCAACGATATTAACTGTACCTTCTTACAAAACAAGAAATACGCAATCATGGGACCAAGCGGCTCTGGAAAGAGCACTCTTGCCAAGGTAATTTCTGGAATGTATCGCAACTATGAAGGCAATATTCTTTACGATGGGAAAAGAGTTGCGCAATATGTCGCACGCAGAGTCTACACATGTGATTGAAACCATTCCGCAGAATCCGTTTATCTTTAATGGTACCGTATATGAAATCACATCTTCTGAATTTAGGGAGAGTATTGCAGCTCGATATTCTTGCATTCTTCCTGTTGGCGCGTATGAATAACACGGCCCACATTGCGTACTGAAACAGATTGCATTACTGCAGGCTATATTGCAGAGCAAATTGGAAAGTTGCTTGATGTTCCAGTTTTACCAACTATTCCGTTTGGACGAAGCGTCATTCATCGCGACTTTCCTGGCACAATTTATATAACTGATGAGACTTATGAACACTATTTAAGAGACGTTTTTTCCGCTATCCGGGAAAATGCGATTTAGTATCTTTTTATTATTAATGGGCATGGAGGAAATGGCCCCGTGCTTGACCGTGCAATTGAATTGGAACATTCGGATAGGTTCAAAATCGCTCTGTTCAATTGGTTTGATTATATTGATGACACTCTTTTTTTGAAAGAAAGCCGCTCACATGCTGGTGGTAGGCGCGGCAGAGCATGACAGCCCATTGACTGGTCGTAACCGGCGCATCCGGGGAGAAGCATCCGTTCCCCGCGCCTTGCGTAATCTCATGCTCCGCAAGATATATATCTCACTCTTGTAGCAGTCCGCAGACTCCGGTACGTCATCAAAGCCTGTGCAGGCAGCGGAAGCGGCGGTGGGCAGAATCAATGCCAGGACAAGGGTGCAGACAGCCAGCACTGTTCTTCTAACGATCATCTTCATAAGTTCCTCCATATTCTTGTTCTTTCTCTGTCCTGTATCCTCCGATAGAGTAGGCTCTTCTGGATGCGCCATGGTGACGCTACCCTATGGACAGAATTTTGAAAGGAAAACGTCACAGTCCCCCTTGGCGGGAGACAGTGACGTTTTGTGCTTAGTCAGCCGGTATAAATTGCTCGTGAGACTATCGCCGCCTTTGATACTGCAGAGATGGCGTGCCGATGATTAGAGGTAAATTGGTAACTATTGCCAAATAGTTATCCGCTCATATTTTCTATGTAATCCTGCTTTTCAAAAATGCATACGATACCAGTACCATTTCCCGAGGATCTTTTCTGTGTACTCGAAGTTATCTCCATCGGATTCATGCCAGCTCCAACCGCCGCCGTCAGATTGAAAACTCATGCTTGTCCCCGGAACCCGAACGGAACATCCTCATCGGAGTAGTAAAAGCCTTCATAGACGGTTTCTGAACCGAATCCGCTGCTGAATGTGGAAAACTCAATCATCCCGCATTCAGGATAATAACGAACATCTCTCCTCTTGTATCGGTCATCAGGGATAGCCCCTGTCTGAATAACTTCTGCAGCGAATTCTTCAAGATGCGTATAGTTGCATCGGACATACAGGTAGGTTCCAAGTTTGGAGGCCTTTCCCGATATGATCAGCATTGCAAAAATAAGGCAAAGACACAGAACGATGATTTTTCCTCTTTGAGCTTTCACGTAGTATCTCCTCTCTGTAGCTTTTTCGCGTGTAACTGCTTTAATACCTCATACCCCTTATATACGACATACACCACCGTTTGACATATAAACAGCCACATCGAAGCAAAGGCTAAAATCGAGGAAATTATCATTATCTGCGACACATTGACCTGCCACAGAAGTTCTCCAACTCCCCATAGGATCAGCGAAAGCAGCATCATTCTGCGGTAACGCCACTTGTCCTTTTTCTCCGTACACAGCCGCCACGCAGAAAACGCAAGCAGCAGGATGATCGTTCCCCCAAAGATGGGGACGATCCATCGTTCATCTGACTGCAATGAGAAAAGCACGGAAAAGGTTTTGAATATCACAGGATACTTCATGTTCGTTCCTCCTAACTTATTGTAACGCTGCGAACTGAAAAGGCTTACTGGAATCGATATGGCAAGAACTTCGTTTAATATTCGCTTACTCGTTCGGCGGGATCACGGTCTGACCGGTTGCATAGATATGGGAGATAATGAGGTCTTGCTGTGCAATAAGAGACTGATAGGCTTCTGCCAGCATAGGATCTGATTCGCTATATTCGACATCACTCGGTGTTCTGAGCAGATAGGTATCCTTTTCTGTTTGCGCGACGACAACGCTGTGCCCTGCAATGACCGGCGGGTTGTCCTCGCTCCATTCGCCGGGGTAGCAGTCAATAAAGAAAAGAATGCCGCCCTCGCCGTTATCATGGGTTGGCTTGTGATAAAAGGTGATACAATTTCCCCCGTTTTGGTGGTGAAGGCCATATTCTTCTTTAACTTCAACTTGCCCCATCCAATTCAGCGGCATCTCCATAGAAAAACCCAGCTGATGATTCACATAGAGAATTGAAGATGGTTCCTCTGCCGATGCAGACTGATTTGGGATGGTATCCGCTCCGTTTGTTTGATCCTGTACTTCGTTTTTTTCTGAACATCCACTCAAACACAATGTGAGTACCAGAAGCATGACGATCCCTACAGAAAAGAGCAGAGAATTCTTTTGCTTCAATGCTTTTAGGTAATGTTTCATTTGCAATCTCCATATAATCTCTGCTTTCAAAATAGCATGAGCTAAAGGGCTTACTGGAACCGGTAGCCTTGCGTGGTCAGCGCACTGAGGTAGGCCAGATATATTTCGCGCTGATCAAAATAGATAAGCTCACTATTATCCACCTCATGAAATGAGACGATTTTCTCCGCCTCATCTATCCACACCGAATACTCCTTCATATGTCCCTCCCGATCTTGTTATGGTATTTCGCCTCAAGACACTTTCACAGCGAAACTTCCGTAAAACACTGATGCCTTCTTACGCGGGCGTCATCGTCAGGGTGTAGTTCGCCGTGCGGATCACGATCTGCGTTACGATGCTTTTCGCCGTGTCGACGCTGAGCTCGGCGGTGTAGCCTGTGAAGCTGTCCTCCGCATAGGAGACATGCAGCATCCAGGTCTCCGCACTGCCCACAGCGGCGGTGCGCTTGAAATCCGTGATGTGTTTGCTGCGCGCACCTGTGAACTGGCAGTCAAGGAAGCATTTGCCGATGTAGCTATTCTCCGCCCATACAGCCACCTCGGCATAAAACGGATAGCCAACATCACCTAGTTCCGGGCTGTTGCCGGAGATGCCAATCTGTTCATCGCTTGCAAAACCGCCCTTGACAGCATAGTAATTTGCAAAATAACTGACACCGTTATCAAAGAACGGGAACGGCTCGGCAGTAAATTTCACGGTGGTGACATCCGGTGTGCTGCTGACGTCGAGCGTGGCGTCGAAACCCGTCTTCTTGCCGCCGCCTTCAAGCATGCCGCGGTATTTGCCGCCCGTGGCGTAGCTGCTGTTGAGGATCGTGAGTGCCTTGTCGAGCGCGGCGTCGCCAGTTCCCGGTTCAACTGGAGCAGGGGCCGAGGCTGAGCTGGTATCGATACGCAGACCATTCACAGCATCCCACTGATAGCTCCAGCCGAAAGAGTCGACCGCATAAGCCCATGTGAGCGGGAAATAGGTGATTCCGTTGTAATTGAAAATGGGATACTTTTCTTCCTTGTTATTGATCTGTGCGCCGTTAACGCTGATCTTATAGCTGGGAAGCGCAACAGAAACGCTGCCGCTTTGCTTTTTTCCCGTCTCGGCAACATAAGCCGTGCGCGCGCCGCCGGCTGTGATATCCAGTGTCTTGCTTCCATTGTTCCAGTCAGTGCTCACACCCATGAATCGGCTGAGATGATATGTCATGGGAAAGTAAGTGATGTTGCTGTAAATCAGAAGCGGATACTTGGCCGTTTTATTATCAATGACCTGACCGTTGAGCGTTACCTTACCGGTAACAACACTTGCGCGCATTGCCGCCTCAGCGGTTGGAATGGCACTTAAGGCCACCGTAACGCAGCATACTATTGCAAGTAAAGACTGAATAATTCTCTTCTTCATGATTGAACCTCCTTGTTGTATAGATATATTTTGACAATTCATCGTCTTATCGCATTTCCTGTAGTACTGCTTGTAACTTGTTTTTTAGTACTTAACAAGTTTTCGATCGTTGTTGGACCTTGATTTTTACTTTTACAAAACACCCCCTTTCGTCGTTCGTCGAATTGATTTTGCTGCTTTATAAATGCATCAGGCGGTCGATTTCTTACATAGTTTTCGCTTTTTTGACATTTCATCCAATTAGAGCATTGCCTCTTTGTGCAAAGTTTCAACTTAAGTTCTGGGACTTGTTTTATCTGCCAAATGATGCTTATAATCATTTCGCGGGGTATTTCACCTCGTGAGGAGGTTGTCCATGCTATCGTACTTACTCGCTGCGCTGGAAAGCGAAGAAGATAAGCGCAGATTTACAAAATTATATGAAGAAAATCATGTGCGTGCTGAGCAGACGGCGCTCCGTATTTTGAGAGATCCTCACGATGCTGAAGATGCCGTGCAGAACGCTTTTTTACAGGTGATCCATCATTTTGATGAGATTTCCGAAATTCCTTGTAAGAAATTAGGCTTCTGGATCATCTCTATAGTGAAAAACGAAGCACTTATGATTCTGAGACGCAAACAGAAAGAGCTGCCGCAAGAGGATTGGGATACTTTTTCGGCAGATGTCAGCGATCCAACAAGCTATAACGAGCTTGTCCAACTGTTCTATCAGCTTCCCCCGACCTACCGGGCGGCACTGGAAATGCGGCTGATCAACGGCTACTCCGGCAAGGAAATTGCACAGCATCTTGGTATCTCAGAGTCCGCGGTCAATACGCGCATTTCTCGCGGCCGCGCGCTGCTTCGTGAAATTGCAGTCAAGGAGGGATTTCACATATGACAGAGCAGGAACTTGACCTTTTCATGCGTAATGTGCTGTTGGATGCCATTGCACTGGACGAAGAAACGAACACAGAGACGATCCCGTATACGCCATCGCTGCATCATCAGAAGCAGATCAAGGCAATGCTCAAGAACCCTCTGCGCTGGGCACGTGATCGAAAGCGACCTGTTTGGAAAAGAGCCTTAAAGCGGGTCGCTGTCATACTGCTGGTGATCTCGCTTGCATTCGGCAGTTTGATGGTCGTTAGTCCAACTGCTCGCGCAACATTTATCCGCTGGGTCACTGAGTGGTATGAGACACATATAACGTACAGATATGCCGGTCCTTCTGCAGTTGAGAAAATGCCCCACTATGTAATTACCGCTTTGCCTGATGGCTATGTTGAAATTGAGTCTGATCGAGTTGAGTGGCCAACTTATGTTAGCGTTGTATACCAACATGAAGGAGAGGAGGACGCTTCGCGGATTTATTTGAGGTATATTTATATGCAGCAAGGATCTGCCAGCAATTTTGAGACAGATGCTGCTGAGATTATTCCTGTTACGGTAAATGGTTTCAATGGTCAGATGCTACTTGCACAGGATATGAGCAAGTCTGACAATACCATCACTTGGATCGACACGGAGCACAACCTACAATTCGCCATCGACGCAAGGCTAAGCGAAAGCAGCATGTTGCACATGGCTGAAAGTGTCGCTTTGGTAGAAGCGACGAAGTAAAAATGCTTTCTGAATAAGGAGAACTATGTAAAAATCTGCAGCTTCTATAGTTGCTTTGAAAATCGGTCAGATCAAATTACAGGCGGAACATCCTTGCAAGATGTTCCCGCCCTCTTATACCCATTTCCGCTGCACGACATTACACCTCAATTTTACAGTCGTGCTGACTGACATCCATTCGCTGCAGCCGATGTCAACAGAATCCTTTTCAAGATCAGTCGGCTGCATTAAGCCTCACGGGCATTGGCGGGAAAGATAATTTAATTATTTGGCAAATAGAAATCGGTTTCCTCTACACCGTCCCACTCGCCGATGAGCTGCATATCTGCCTGATTCGGCGTGGTGAAGGCATCAAAACGCCAGCCTGCGTCAGTATAGATCAGAGTGACCGGATAGGTGCGCGTGTACTCATAGCTTGTTTCCAGCCGCTTGTCACGCTCATCATCGGTTTCGTCCCAGCGTGGATGGGGATAAGAGTAGTGCGCCGTCACCGTGAAGTCGATACGATCATCCGTCCGTGAGGTCAGAGTATATTCATCTGGAATGTTGCTGTTGTAATATTGGTCGCCGTAGGCGCAGTCGAGGATAAAAAGCCGACCGTCGTGCTCAATGTAGATTGGTGCGTTGCCGTCGTCATTGCAGGCAGACCAGAACGTATCGGTGAACAGCGCATAGACGACTCGGTCAAAGTCAGCCCAGGACTGCCAACGGCTGTGGGAGCTGATATAGGTATAGTCGGAGCCGTCCGGCGTGTACTCGTCGTACTCGGTTTGGCCGTTTGCGGCGGGGAAGGCGTCATCGATGCCGATCGTTTCACCGTCAAACATCGCGCTGTAGAGCGCAAACGCCTGCCTGTAAAGTGTTTGCTGTTCCGCCGTCAGAAAATCCGGCGCGGCGCGAAGCTGTGCAGCATCATCCAGCGGAAGGTCGGTATCGGTCAAATAATACTCCGCGGGCTTTGATTGATCGGATGTATCTGGCTTTGCTGTACAGCCTGCAAGCAGCAGGAGCAATACCGCAAGCGCGGTGGGAAATAGACGTTTCATCATGGCGCTTGTCCTCTTGATGTTAGATTTGAGCATGGCCCTTGCACTTTTTATTCGGGGATATATACTTCCGCAGGACGTCCGTGCCATAGATTCTCCCAGCCGGAGGTCCCGTCCTGATAATAAATGGTGACATTTTCGGTGGAATCAAATACATAATTGGCTTGCTGCGGTGCATCGCCCTTGAAGTAGACCGCACGCAAGTTTGGACAGTCGCAAAAAGCACAGTTGCGCAGGAGTGTAACGCTGGAAGGGATCGTCACCGTCTCCAACGAAGTGCAGCCGTAAAAGGCGTTGTCCTGAATTTCCGTCACACCATCCGAAATCACCACAGCGGTTATGCTCGTGCAGCCTTCAAACGCTCCGGTCGTACCCGTGACGTTTCCAATCGCGGAAACAGTTTTTCCGTCGATCTGTGAGGGAATCACAATATCTGTTTCAGTACCGATATACCGGCTAATGGTAACTGTGCCATCCTCGTTTTCCGTTATTTCAAAGTTTGCGGCATCGGTGACAGATCCCTGCGGAGAATCGCCGCTGGCTTTGTTCTCCTGCACATCGGTTGTCATTTCTCTATTTTCTATTGGAGTGGACGGCTGGTCATCGGCTTCCAGCGTGCTCTGTGTGCTGCTGCATGAACTTAATGTCATAAGGAGAGCGGTACTTACGGCGATGACCGAAAGTCTCGAAATTTGGCGCATGATAAAAGGCCTCCTGCATATTCTGAAATAAAAAATTAAGGTGATGGAATGTAGAGAGATCCCGGCAGCACTATCGGAGTGAGCTTTGAAAGATCGAAGCTGTCAGCCAGTTCTTCAAGCAGATCCCGCGTCAAGCCGTCGGCACTTCCCGCCAAAATAATGATGGTCATAAAGCTGTCCGGCAAATCAGTCAGAATCAGTGCTCTGCCAGGGCCGAGCGCCAATGTGGCCGATATGCCGCGTGATGTTTGATACTGCCATTCCTGATAACTCATTGCATCGATAACATTGAGTGTAAGGATTTGCTCATTGCACGCAATGTAAGCGGACTATGAGATTTTGACCTGTTCTGCAACGGAGACAAGCTCGTCCGGCGAGAGCTTAAAGCTCCGAAAGTTGATGAGCCAACCGTTTTCTTCATCAATCTGAAAGATGTAGGCCTCTGTACCGGTTTCTCCCGCGCATTCCTGGTCCTCACCCCAGTAAAGCGTAGCATCCTTACCGTAAAGCGTGATGGACTTTGACTCTGCATCGTCAGCAATTTCAAAGCCTCCTACTAAGCCGTCTCTAATGGCCACGACGGTGATTGAAATGATCTCACCGTTGTTGCCGAAAAATGTGGCGCCACTGGCAAAATCGGCCCGGTAGCAGCCTCCCGGATCAAGACGATAGGTCTCTTCCAGCGCCGAGTAGTCGATTTTACCGGCGATATAGGATCCGGCTGGCTCCTCTCCTCGACACGGAACGTGGCGTGGTCGGAGAAGATTTCAACCAGGACATTCAGCGTGTTCTCACGAAGCGATGGCGAGAACGCCAGCGCCGACGTGAACAAAAAGCACGGAGATGAGGGCCGCGACGAGGACGATTCGCAGTACGCAGGAAGGCTTGCGCTTTTGGACCGTTCATAGGTCAGCGCCTCTTCGATGAACTCATCGTCGATCCCATTCATTGCGCTGGAGAATTTCTGAGCCAATGTCAACAAGCCAAAACACCCCTTTCTGCAAGATGCGTTTGTAATTGCTTACGGATTCGGGAAAGCCGGACAGAGACATTCTTTTCCGTCAGACCGGTTCGAGCCGCAATTTCTGCATAGCTGTCGGAGAACCAGTAGCGCCGCAGGAAGATCACGCGGTTTTCCTGTGACAAGTCCCTGAGAAAGTCTTCAATGATCGCAATCAACTCTTTTTCCTCGAGAGAGTCCTCGACCAAGGCTGAGGAAGCAAGACAATCTTCCAATTCCTCCATTGTCGAGTCGTAATTGCTGTTTCGCTTGAGAGCTGTATTGGCCCGATAACGCATGATAGAAATATTCCGAACGATCTTGCAGACAAAGACGGACAGCGGATTGGGCCTGTGCGGAGGGATCGCATTCCAAACGCCGAGATAGGCATCATTCACGCATTCCTCTGCGTCCTGCTGATCCTTCAAAATGCTGCGGGAAAGATTATGGCAGGTTGTCCCATATTTGTCGTCCAGCGCTTCGATTGCAAGCTCAGAACGAGCAAAGAACAAATCAATGATCTTAATATCATCCACAAGGAATCACACCCTTCTATTTATTACCTTGCAAATTGGGGTGAAATACTACATCAAAGCAAGAATTTTTATCGGGAATTTTGGAAGATTCCCTGTTCTCCGCTGTCGTATTGCTGTCCCAACATAAAAAGCAATACGACCAGCAAGATCTCATTTCTTTACCCAGACCGGTTTTCGTTCCATTCTATAACAGATGTGCGGGGATATCAAACCCTTGAAGGATTTCGAAATATCTATAGTGTACGTGTATGGTTTGGCACGGAAAACAACCTATAATTTACATTGATGTACCACTTGAAGAACATTTTGCACATAGCTGAAAATATTTATTTGGCTAACTTGTCGAAAAATGAATGGCGCGTTATTCCTTGTAAGAATGTGTTCTCTTTTTACATCTATATATCAGACGTTAAAAGAATTATTGACTTATCCCATCAGCTCCTTTAGTATGGCTATTGATAGAACAAAATGATTTTGCAGTGGAGGCATTCTCATGGAAAGAAACGGAATAGACAAACTCAAAAAAGCCTGCATAATACTCCCGTTGGTCGTTGCGGTCATATTCAATTCCAGTGTTGCGGCTATTGATTGTGAGAACAATTCTAAACTGAGCTGCGGAATAGATTCCTATTATGTGAAAGACATAATAGCTCAAGACGATCATATATGGTTTCTTTTTGCATGATAACTCGATAGGCAAAGGATGCAGTAGCCTGTATAAATGAAAAGACGCTTGAATTGCAGGCTTGCTATCGAAGCGGCGAAGATTTAGAAGATGAGATGATCATTCAGAATATGTCTGTCCAACCAAATGGTTCAGTTTGGCTTGACCTATTCTATCCGAAGAATCCAAAGGGTTTGCAATACAGCCTTTTTATTCTTCAAGACAATGTTAATGTGGCTGCGGCCAGCAATGTTGTCCTCTGCGAAAATGTTGCCTTATGGGAAAATGGAAGTTCGTTGTGCTACTGGGATAGTGATGAGATCGTCAAATCTGTGGACATTCCTGCTGGCACAGAGCCTTATGCGATTTCGGCATTGAATGGCAGGCCATGTTTTGTAGATGCCTATACTGGCAAGGTATTCCTTTTGAATGAACACGGAAAATGGATCAATCAGTACAGTATCCCAGTTAGCGATAATAAGGTTTTGCCCCAAGAATTTGTGAACTTTTACGCTTCCATGACAAGCTGCGGTAACGAGGTGTACTTGTCGTATCTTGTCGGCCCGGAAAAGAGCAATAGTCTGAACAGAGGCGGCCTTGTGAGGCTCAGCGACGGAAAAAGGTTGGGAGACACTGCCGGTTTGATCGTTCATGCCAAGAAGCAAAATGATGATTCTGTGCAGCTTTATATGACCAACGGTTTCTCCGACAATTCCAAGCTGAAAGAGTACCAACAGCTATCTATTAAATCAGACACAATCACCGAAGCAAGGGCTTTCCAACAAGACGGCGACAATACGGCTATATATTTGCCGGCAGAGTGGCAGTATAGGGATAACCTCGGCCGTCTATGGGGATGGTCAGAGACAATTCGGAATAGTATTACCTGCATTGATACGGATAGCCTTACAGATACCGACAGCAAGTTCAGTGCGTCTACCGACTATTATGGCTTCCTGGACGCGGATGAGTCAGCATGGTATGGAAGTCAGCAACAGGGCGTTATAAAGTCAGTTGTCCAGTTGGGCATTATGAACGGATATACTGACGGTACATTTCACCCTATAGGCAATATCACACTGAGCGAAGCAATTAAAATGGCTGCTGTTGTCCATGCCACATGTAATAACCAGACAATCTCTTTTTCAGCATCAGATGGTGGTAAATGGTATGATGCCTATCTGAACTATTGTGTAAAAAATCGAATTGTCTCGAGCGACGAATATTCCAGCCTCGATGCTTACGCAACACGAGCGCAAATAGCACATATTTTCGCGAAAGCAACATCTGATTTTGCCGTTGTCAACGACGTTGACTATGATTATATTCCTGACGTAAGCGAACGAAGCGAATACGCTGATGAGATACTTGCTCTTTACAGAGCAGGCATCTTGACCGGAGATGAAAGAACCAGAGCATTCAGACCATCTGACACCATTACACGTGCTGAAGCAGCTGCAATAATCTCGAGAGTAGCTTTGCCTACGACGCGAATCAAAATCGTTTAAAATGGGAAATGAAAAATTCTGTAGCCGTAATATTTCGATGCGATGCAGCCGTAGTTACGTGCGAGGTCGCCCTTGGTGTCCAGCGCCAAATAGCTCATGCCGCAGGCGCAGGCGTATTCGAGATTCGGGTATAGGAAAAAATGCCGTCTTGCCCACGCCGGAGGCGCCGATCATCAGACAGTGGATGTCATCACTGTCCACCAGCGCCCGGATATCTCGCTGCTCCTCAATCATCTTTTGACTTTTGAGAGAGCCTTTGATTTTTTCTTCGTCTTCCGCTTTCCCTCCACAGGACGTCGCAGCTTTTCCAGCAGCTTGCGAGAGGTTTTCAGCAGGAATCCTCTTTCGCTTTTATGGTTTCTGCCGCCGACGCTGCCAAGGACGAGTCCCTGTTCCGTAGGCAGCTCCTCTCCCTTGCGCCAGCGGCGGGGACGGAACGGTACCGTCCGGTATGTTTTGCTGATCTCCCTGGGCGTTGCCCAGCGCGCCGTGCCGTGCTGACCGTCGCCAACGGTCTTGCTCTTGAAGTTGTTGAGAGAATAATTCTTGGAGAGGAAAGACACCGCAAGCAGAAATGCCAGCAGTCCGCCGCCAAGCAAAATCAAGGGCCATACATTTTCGTTCATGTGTCTTTCTCCTTCTTCTCGAATTTAGCACAGAGATCGTCATTCCAATCCTTGCGCACCGGGCAGAGCCGCTCCACATCCAAGCCCATGTCCTCCAGCGTATCCGTCATACGGTCGCAGGCGTCTTTGCCCGCATCATCGTTGTCGAGGCACAGATACACCATGTCCAGCTTCGGATTCTGCCGCAGCCGTTCCAGCACAGGCTGGACGGAAGTTCCGCAGCAGGCAACATAGCTGTGTTCCTGCCAGCCGTAGGGATAGAGGGTAATGTGGGACAGAAGGTCGATAGGAGCCTCGAACACATAGAGGGACTTGTCGGTCCCGTTTTTGTGGAAGCAGTGCTCACTTGCGCTGCCCTCAATGTTCATGCGGAACACCCGTCCCTCGCTGTTGGTACTGCGGATGTGGGCGTGCTTTGCCTCACCGCTGCCATCCAGTCCCACGAAAACACAGTTGTGATGCTTGTCCTCGTAGAGCAGCTTTTCATGTACGAAGGCGGAAATAACCTCGCGGTCGATGTGGCGCTGACGCATGAGATAGGCATACATACGACGCATGGTCCCGTAAGGCTCCGGCAGCGCGAAGGCCTTTGAAACTTCATTCACAGGCTTTGCCTGTTCATATGTTTTTCTGTTCTTTCTGCTCAGCAAAAGCAAAACCGCCTCCTGATAAGGGAGACGGTAATAGCGCTGAACAAAACTGACGGCATAGCCGCCGACGCGCGCGGAGTGGTCGAACCATTTGTTGCCCCGCACGGTGATGCTGGGATCGTTGGGCGTACGGAACTCCCGGCCAGAGCGCACGGGTCGCTCCCCCTGGGCGCGCAGCAGAGACACGAGATCCGTGTTCTGCGCCCGCGCCTTTTCCTCCGGCGTGAAATAGATAAATTGGCTCATGATGTTTCCTTTCAGGTCATTGCTCTTTCTGTTGACAATATGTGTTTTATCACATATAATGAGTTGCGGAGAAAGCGTGGTGAATGTATGGACTACACTGTGGAATACTACGAGAAGGATGATGGCAGCAGACCTGCTGAAGAATTCATTCTCTCGCAGGATAATAAAATGCAGGCAAAAATATTCGCTGCATTGGAATTGCTCGAAAGCAAAGGCCCCGCCTTACGCGAGCCATATTCAAAGGTGCTGGATGACGGAATTTTTGAAGTGCGTGCAAAGCAAGGTACGGATATCAGCAGGGTGCTTTACTTTTTCGTGGTGGGACGCAGAGTGATCCTCACCAATGGCTTTGTAAAAAAGACGATGAAAACCCCGCCGCGCGAGATAGAACGTGCCAAGCGGTATCGCGCAGACTTTAATCAAAAAAAGGAGGCATGATTTATGGGGAAGAATTTTCGTGAGACTTTGAACGAAAGAATGCAGGACCCTGCGTTCCGTGCGGAGTGGGATGCGCAGGAACCGGAACGTCAGATCATGCGCGCCATTGTTGAAGGCCGTGAGGAAAATGGCATGACGCAAAAGCAGCTTTCCGACATTACCGGCATTACGCAGGCTGACATCAGCAGACTGGAAAGCGGAACGGCCAATCCCTCTCTGCGGACGCTCAAGCGTCTTGCCGCAGGCATGGGAATGGCGCTCAAGCTGGAATTCGTTCCGACGCAAACACAAATCTGACTTCAAAAAAAGCTGCCGCAATTCGAATTGCGGCAGCTTTTTTTATCTGAATGTCTGCTCCTCATGGTCGTCCGGCTTGTGCCCCATTGCCAGACGCTTGCGCTGCAATTCCTGTCGGCGCTTGCGGTCGATCTGCAAGCCGCGGTGGATCTGATCGATCTTGCTGTTGTCCTCGAAGATCCTGCTCATGTGGTGCAGCATCCGCACGACGGTGTCTCTCACCGTGGGGGCATGGTAATCCGCTCCTGCCGGTGCGCTCTCTTTTTGCTGATCAGGGTGAACTGACTGCTGAGAAAAAGCCGGAGCATCTTCAACCGCAGGCGGCGTGGTGCCATCAGAAGCGGCAGCATCAGCGGAGGTGGGATCTTCTGGTGCGGCACTCGCCGCCCGGTCAGATTTGGGCTGCGCCGACGCGAGAGATGCCGTGACCTCAGAGTTCTTTGGCGCGGCTTCTGCGGCATCCTTTTTGATGATAGGTCCTTCCTGCGCGGAAGGTGTTCTCCGCGTGTCCGCGTACCGCTGCCGCTCAGCCATCCATTGCAGTGTTTCCTGAATGACCATGTTGCGGACGCTCCGGAACTCCTTTTGCCGGGAGAGCGGCAGCCGCTTGGGCGGCCGCTGATCGTAGTCCAAACACACCTGCTCGTAGAGCGTCTGCCACGTTTCGTAGGCGGCAGATACCCGCTCGTCCTTCGCCAGCTCCTCCACGATGGTATCTATGATGGCCTTGACCCTTGGCGGCAGGTAGCCGTAGACCTTTCGGCCCTTGACCGTCAGTAGGCGTTCCGCCAATTCTTCGGTGAGCTGCTCCAGCCGTGGGTTATCCGTCGTGCCATGCTCCAGCTGTGCGATGCACTCCACCATTGCCTTGCGGGTCTGTGCCTGGAGCTCCTGCCGCGCGATGTCCTTTTGCTGGTAGATGTGCATCCGATCCGCGTGGTAGATCCTTCTGGCGAAGGCGGACTTCACCTCCCGGATGCCTTCTTTGGTGAGGTAGCCCTCCTTTGGATCCGCGGAGAAGAGGATCATGTGGATATGCACCTGATTCGGCTTCTGGTGGAAGGCGGCATACCAGCGCAGGTTGTCCGGCTGGATCTTGTACGCTTCCGCGATGTCGCAGACGGAGGCGTTCACCAGCGCCCGCCAGTTTTCCGCGCTGTCGTAGCCCAGCCGCTCCGCGTCCTCACGGCGCAGCGCCACCACCGGCGTCCACACATTTCCGGTGTGCTCCGCCACCTCCCGTACCGCCTGCGCGAGATTTTGTACCTTACCGTGAGCGTCCCACAGCCCGTGCTCGCCGTCCTTCTGGACGCCGGGGCGATGGGAGATGTAGTCGATAAAATTTTCCTTTTGATCCAGCGCCTCCATGTAGTCTTCCTGCACCTGCTGGATGAACGCGGAGGCGCTGCCCTGGGTGGGGTGATCCAGATATTCCTCGTACTCAATGAGTTCCCAGCAGGAGGGAAGGACTTCAGCAGCCGTGTGATAAAATCCCGCTGCTTTTTTGTGGCGGGGAGCGAACTGCGTTCATCCGCCAGTAGCTCCACGCCGGGACGGGTGGCGACGTAGCGGGTGCGCTGGGCCAGCTTCGCGGCGTTCTGTCCGCCCTTGAGGTAGGGGGAAATCAGTACGATCCGGGCCATGTGTCATCCGGCTCTATGCGCCGCTGGCTCCGCACCGCGTTTTCAAAACTCACCTGACCGTTGGTGCGTTTCACCTCATCCACCGCGTAGGCCCGCAGCTCCCGCGTGTGGATAGGATCGGTGCGGAAGTGGGCGGCGATGGTGTGGCAGAGCATATTCAGCTCCACCGCGCACTTGAAGAGGATCGTCCGCAGACGGTTGTTGTTGTCGTCCAGCGTACCCTGAATAGCGGCGAGAATGGCTTGCGAGAGGTAGGCGGTGTTGTCCTCCGTGCCGAGATAGCCCATGTAGAAGCGCAGGGCCTTTTCTACGAATTCATTGCGGCTGCGGCAGTTATCAGCTTTCAGCCAGCTGTCCATGCGGTCGATCATGTCGGGCGGGCAGCCAGAATGTCGTTTTCTTTTTTCACTTTTTCTTCCATCGGTGTTCTCCTTTCCTTGCCGTCGGTCAAAAGGGGCGCAGTGCCGGAAACACCGTGCCTTTTTGGAAACCAGACTGCGGTTTTTCTGAAATGTGCTGAAATAGACTGCGCTTTGGAAACGCGAAAAAGCCCCGCACTGCGGGGCTTTTGTGGGCGGGCCGCGGGCGCTTGCGACTGCGGCCCTTTATCTTGTTCCACTATCGAACGGGTAAATAAGGGGCGAAAGCCTCCGGAACAGGGCATGGTCAGGAGGAAAAACACCCTCTCCAAAGGCTCATTTCTCCATCGTCGGAGCAGTATTCACAAGGCTCTCTCACACATCGCCCACAAACGCCGCAACGCTCGCTTCAATGGGCTTTGGCGGGTACACACTCCACCCCAGCCCTTAAACGCGCACACAGCGGCACACAGGGCGAACGGTGCGGGGAAACGGGGAGCCGCCCTGCGCGGCACATTTGAAGGCACAAAATCTGTGCAAAACGCTTTCAAATTCGGGACGGAGAAAACCGCGGGAGCAGAATAACAGCCGCCAAACTGCGGCTGCCCCGCCAAGGGCGGGTTGACGCAGTTCGGCGGCGCCGCGGGCCCCGCAGGCACGCGCAGCCTGGACGCTGTTGTTTCCGCAGCTGTGAGCGTTTCAGCCTTGCTGTGCCTGCGTTTGTACCTACAGCTTCATCACCGGCCCCTGCTGCTGTTCCGGTTCCTCGTGGAACTGCTGCGCGTAGTCGCGGAGACTCATGCCGGTCTGCTGTTGACAGTATTCCTCCATCTTGCGCAGCAGCACCTCCTGCTCGGCTGCGTTGAGCGGATAGCTCCAGCTCTCCTCGGAGCCGTCACCCTTGCAGAGCGTCAGCTCCAGCATGTCGCAGGGCTTCCTCCGCGATGTCGTAGTTGGCGTAGATATTGAGCCAATCATCATTTTCATCGGTCAGGACGAATGTACCGAAGGCAGCATCTACATCGAACTCCGCCTGTACATAAAAATTGAGCTTGCCGTCCGATTCGATGATCTCGTCACCGAAAGAGAAATTTCGCGCGGAGAGATGTCCCGCCGAGGTGATCTCTTTACCGCTCAGATGATCCAGCAGTTTGCGCCACTTATCATCGCTCGACGCGAATTGCGACCGTGTGGCTTGGTACACCGCCGCTGACACATCCCGCATCGCCCAGGTCTGCCAACCGTCCATGATGTGAACGGCGGAGAACTCCTGCTTGTCGAAGTCCACATCGAACACGCCGCGCACCTTGCCGGTGTTCTCCATGCGAAGGGCGGTGAGCGCGTTGTACTCCTGCGCTGTGATGGGGCGCCCGTCCGCAAACATTTTGATGAACAGGTCCGGTGCAATCCCATCTGCGCCAGTGACATAGCCGCGCAGCTTTTCTGCGGCATCCAGCAGTTCCTCGCCGGGGGAGGTCTTGAAGTACCACTCCTGCCCGTTCTCTACCACATGGTAGGCGGCGTAGGTGCGGGCTGCTTCTTCCTCTGCGCGCCGCGCGGCATCCTCCGCGTAAATTTCGGCACTGATGCGTTTGTATTCCTGCTCCGGGAGTTGATTGCACAGCTCATCCAGTACATCCTCCAGATGCTCCTGCAAGGTTTCATCCCTGAGATGCTTCTCAATGGCATCCTTCCATCGCCGGTCGATCCACAGCACGATTTTTTCCTGCCGTGCCATCTCAACCACCAGCCTTTTTCAGGAGCGTCAGGTGACGTTACCAACACAGAGGAGGCTCCTCCCGCATCTGCGGCTTCGTCGGCCTTGACGGACGGCGGGGACGGGCAGCGGGCGCTGTGCGGCTGGCGAGATATTCCCGCACCGGCTCCGGCACCTCGGATTCGTAGAGACATTTGAGCAGTTCCTCCAGCTGCGCCTGCACGCTGGTGTTTTCTTTTTGAGCGAAAATTCGAGAGCGGCAAGCTGCTCACTCTCGAATGTGATCGTGACATTTTCTTTTTTCATGATCATACCTCCTCGTAGTAATCGCGGAGCTGGAAAGCCCAGCGCCTCCATATCGCTGTGATCCATGCCGAGCCCGTGACGCAGGATGTCATAAAGATTCCCAGCGTCATAGCGGCTGCTGAGAAAATCCACGAGCTTCGCAACCAACTCCTGCTCACGCTCCGGCGTGATCGGTTTTATTGCAGTATTCATAATCGATTTTTCCTTTCAGCCTTTCGGCAGATATGCCCGCTGATGGATTCGTCCGTTCCCCGTTGACGCGCACCTCGAAATGGAGGTGCGGACCGGTGGAACGCCCGGTGCTGCCGGAGAGAGGGCGATGATGTCTCCCGCCTGCACGGTTTGTCCCCACTTTTTGCCAGAAGCTGAGAGCAGTGACCGTACAGCGTAACGAGTCCGTTGCCGTGGTCGATGCACACGTAGTATCCATAGCCTCCGGCATTGTACTTGAGACTGTTATCGTCCCGCCCAGCGCGGCGCGGATGGGCGTGCCGGTGGGGAACAGCCAAGTCCATGCCAGTGTGCCCCTTTGCGCTTCCCGGTGATGGGATCGATGCGGTTACCGAATTCAGAGGTGACACGGCGCTCCCAGCCGGAGCCAATGGGGGAGCAGAAACCGTCCGCGCCAATAAACGGCACATCCGCGCCGGGAATCCAGCCTCCGAACCTCCGGCAACGCCATAGCGCACCAAATTGTACACACTGTCGGCGTTGGACTTCTGTTCCTCGGAGAGCTGTAAGTGAAGCATGTTTTCAAGTTTGCCGTACACGGCGGCTATGTCCGCAACAGGAATCGCCACGGTGTAGCTCTCCTCGGTTTCCGTCCCATCCTCATCGGTGACGGTGCGGGTGCGCTCCTCGTAGGTCACAAAGCAGTCCACGAATTGTCGGTGCGCTCGGCGGCTCGGTGTGTCCTCTCCAAAGAAAATGGCATAGAAAACAGCCTTGACGCGGATACCGTCAAGGCTGTCGCTGTTCTCCGTCATGTCATTGACGGCGGCGATGGCATCGTCCAGCAGCGTGAAGCTGCGGCGCATATCTTCAATATAGGCAACATATTCCGCAGGCGTTTTGCCCGGAATATTCCACCATTGAAAGCACAGCAAAACGGCGGAATTGTTATGCTCCGCGCTGCCGGAGAGCAGAGAGCAGATCAGCGCCAGCGTCAGAATCAGCGGTGAACAGATCATCGCCACGATCCAGCCCAGCTTTCGCCGGGGGTCCTCATCCGAGAGAGAGCGGCAGCGGCGAGCTTCGCCAGTGCCGCGACGGGTACCGCCATTACCGTCCACCTGCCGTTCCGAAGAGGGCCTGCTTGTACTCCGGAGCCTGCACCTGCAAGAGATACCTCCTCATTGCCGCACTTGTAGAGGCAGGAGCCGCGCTGCGGGTCCCGGATCAGGGGCATATTCGGATTCTTCCAGTTGGAGGTTATCCATGAAGAACTTCTTATCCACGTTGCCGCCGTTGAAGATAAACTGATGGACGGGGATGGAAAAGAGGGGGCGCGTCAGTTCCCGTATCCCCGGGCTGGAGAAGTCCTCCAATTCTGGCTGGCGAGGAACAGGGCGGATTCCTTTTTCGCACCCGCTTGAGGGCATTGCGGATGTAGGTGATGACGGTGGGATCGGAGAGCCACAGGTATAACTCGTCAATGGCAGCCACGGAATTGCCCCAGCGTCAGAAGCTGATCCGACATATAGGGACAGCAGGCTGAACAGCAGGGTGTTCCGCAAATTTTTCGCCATGTTATCCAGTCCCTTGACACAGAAAACAAGGAATTTGGAACGGGCAATATTGGTATGTCCGTTGAAGAACCGGGCGTCCGCGCCGCGGCACATGGAATGGAGCCCCAGCAGCAGATCCCGCAGCATTTCCCGCGGGTAGAGGCTGTCGGCGGCCTCGTAATGGTCGTAGCATTCCTGGAATGGCATCGTACAGGTCGGAGAGGATGGGGTAATCCTCCGGCTGCATTCCGGCAAAGTCCGTGCGGTCGGTGATGTTCCACTTTTTGATGAGACCGCTCTACCATCAGCTCCAGCGTGTCGATGTGGGGCGTGTCGAAAGCCCTTGTAGACGCGGAACACATCCCGCAGGAAGGAGATGTGCTGGGAGAGCAGCGTCCCCGGAAAGCATCCGGTGCGTCCGGGTCTTCCCGGTCCCTGCCATCGTCCCAGCAGCGGGGCTCCAGCAGTTGATGCCGGTACCGCCCGCGAGGTAGTCCCAAAAGCAGCCGCCCAGCGCGCGGCACTCGTCCTCCATCTCATGCTCAGGAAGTCCAATGAAATGACGCTTTTGCCGCCTCCCGCACATTGCAGAGCAGGGAGCTTCAGAAGATAACTTTGCCCTGTCCGGTGTTCTCTTACAGGAATTTCCGTTTCTCTCTATCAGTATCCATGATATTATATAGTAGCTTGTATCCACAATTTTCCATTTCATACTTCAATTTCTTAAATTTCTCAGTGCGAACAAATAATTTACAACTTTCAAAAACAAAAAATTTAGGTTTTTTTGCATATATTATATCTCGATATTTCTGAAAATAACCATTGTCTCTTTCCTCTTTTTTTTGATTTTTACAGCCGATTGAAAAATTTCTAATCATTAATTTTCCCACAATAACCTGTACGTCTGGTAGTTCATTCTCATTAATATCTATAATGTTTGATAAATAAAGATTTTCTCCAAAAAATTATATGTTTTGCAAATTTTCTTCTGTTCTTTTTCGGTAACGTAAGTGGAAAACCATTAAACCTCATTTTCAAAAACCGAGCGTCATAGTTCTAATTCGTCATTTAAAAC
>VOFC01001021.1_pt1 | contig 46000 bp, 47 predicted proteins | sample 5384161 | NCBI WGS metagenome assembly VOFC01 (sample SAMN12384722, study PRJNA508395) | human gut metagenome | isolation source: healthy gut B | host: Homo sapiens | reverse complement strand
GCCTGCAGGCTGGGGCTGAAGCGCACAAAGCATGTGGAGGTGGTGTGCGGCGGAGACTATCTGACTACCATTTGGAAAAAAGGATTATCGCGGGTCCTTTGGGTGGGACTCACTGGACGACCTGCATGCGGAGATCGTGCAGCGCGGGTTCCGTGCGGTGGGCGAGACCTTCAGCAGCATCGCTGCTAGCCGGGAGCAGCCCGATGGGAGCATCGTGAATTACCATCTGACGCGGACAAAAATATATACATAAAATTGCAATATCACGAGAATTTGTTAGATCAGACAAATTCTTGTGATATTTTTGTCAAAATAACCCTTGACCTTCGCGCTGCTCTAACGTGTAAGCTTTGTTTATCCAGTAACAAAGTCTGCGGACTTTGCTGCCAAACACGGATCACACGAAGAAAAGGCAAGGAGAACGATTATGAGCGAAAAGATCTCTCGCCGCAACTTCCTGCGCACCGCTACGCTGGGCGCAGCAGCTGCCGGTCTGCTGGCAGGCTGCGGCAACAGCGCAGCTTCTGGCAGCACCGCTGCCAGCACTGCTGCCGGTACCTATACCGCAGGCACCTACAGCGCCACCGCTACCGGCATCAACACCGCCACCCCCGTCACCGTGACCATGACCTTCAGCGCTGATGCCATCACCGATGTGCAGATCGATGTGGCAAACGAAACCAAGGGCTACGGTGCCGATATCGCCGATGAGATGGTGAAGAAGATCCTGGACGCACAGTCCAGCGAGGTGGATGGCCATTCCGGTGCCACCATCACCTCCGGTGCCATCAAGAAGGCCGCCGAGAGCTGCATCAACCAAAGCCAAGGGCGTGGCCGTGGCCCCCACCGAGGCCAGCAAGGCCGAGACCGTGGTGCCCGACGGCCTGACCACCGAGGAAGTGGAGTCCTCTGTGGTGGAGCTGGGCGACATCACCCCGGACGAGACCAAGGACTTTGACGTGGTCGTTGTGGGTGCCGGTGCAGCCGGTGTGCCCGCAGCAGGCTGGGCAGCCGAGCTGGGCGGCCATGTGGCCCTGCTGCAGAAGCAGAGCATCGTGGTGAGCCAGGGCAACTGCGGCTCCGCCATCATCAAGTCCAAGTCCACCGAGGCCGGCAAGAAGATGTGGGTGCACATGACCAACGGCCTGTGCGACTGGCGCGCCGACACCAGCCTGCTGAACGCCTACGTCGAGAACTCCGAAGAGGCCCTGATGTGGTATCTGAACCGCGCCGGTCTGACCGACCAGACCGAGTACGGCGACGGCAGCCTTGTGGACAGCGTGAAGGATCCCTCCAGCCTGCTGCACAACGACGAGAAGGAGATCTTTGCCTACATGTGCACCAGCCAGGACCTGACCGGTGTGTGGAAGGACCGCATGGACACCTACGACTTCGGCGATGAGCACTGCTACTTCTTTGCACCGTGGATCGGCCCCAAGCCCAAGAACGTGGGCGACGTGCTGGCCACCGTGCTGGAGAATGTGCAGGCCAAGAACTCCAATCTGGAGACCTTCTTCAACACCCCCGCCGTCAAGCTGGTGCACGCCGACGGCAAGGTGACCGGCGTCATCGCCAAGGATGAGAGCGGCAAGTACATCCAGTTCAACGCCTCCAAGGGCGTTATCCTGGCCACCGGCGACTACATGAACAACGAGGCCATGGTCAAGCGCTGGTGCCCGGACGTGGACGGCTACGACAAGAAGCAGTACCAGAAGACCGGCGACGGTCACATCATGGCCATCGACGCAGGCGCCAAGATGGAGAACCTGGGCCACACCAAGATGATGCACGACTTCGACTCCGGCCTGATGTACGAGGAGCCGTTCCTGTACGTCAACATGGAGGGCAAGCGCTTCTGCAACGAGGACACCGGCTTTGTCTACATGGGCAACATCACCAAGTATCTGCCCCGGTTCAACGGTGCCAACGTGGATGCAAACCACCCGGACGGCTCTCTGGGCTGGTACTGCCAGATCTACGACAGCGACTACATGAGCTACGCCAACAGCCCCGTGCCGGAGCAGGTGATGACCAAGTACATCCCCGGTGCCGTGGAGAACCCGCAGGGCGTGTTCACCAACCTGATCGACACCTATAAGGCCGACACCATCGAGGAGCTGGCTGCTCTGCTGGACGTACCTGCAGACGAGCTGCAGAAGACCATTGACCGCTACAACGAGCTGTGCGATCAGGGGACCGATGCGGACTTCGGCAAGAAGAGCGCCTACATGCACAAGATCGAGAAGGCTCCCTTCTGGGGCGTGCGCAAGCACATCCGCGTGTCCTCCATCGACAGCGGCGTGAACACCAACGCCAACGGCCAGGCTCTGGACGCTGACGGCAAGGTCATCGAGGGCCTGTACTGCGTGGGCAACGTGGGCGGCGTGTTCTACGGCGGCGCAGACTATCCGTTCCACCAGACCGGTCTGTCTCTGGGTCGTTGCTACACCTTTGGTATGCTGGCTGCAAAGCATGCTATGGGCCAGCTGTAATTAAGAAAAAGCTGATTTTGGGGCTGTTGCAAAATAGCATCCCTTTATCGCAAAGCCGATCAATCTGAATGTTTTTTGTACCGCCCCGCCGAAAATATCGTTGAAGCGGATAGAAAGCTGTACAGAAGGACGTTCTCAGACCGCAGCATACCCGATAAGCGAATACCGCCGAGGACTCTTCCCATTGTGGAGGTGTCCTCGGCGGCTTTTTTGTATATAGGGCAGCAATTCTTGACCGTTTTTTGTGAAGGTGATGAGTTACGAGATGGAGCACAGCTTTCTCCGCAATGATCTCGATTGAAAACAACTGCACATATAAAGCAAAAAAGGAATATTCTTACTTGTCAATTTGCTGTAGAAAATCACCTGAGTTTGGACAAAATTGATAAAGTGAAAAAGAAACCCGTTCCCATCTTGACCTAGACCAACTCTGCATAGCACAAGCCGAAAGCGTGTTTCAGCCTTCGGTATGTTTGCTGTGTCGAGGATGGTCTTTTTTTATTGCCTTTTTCAACTTGAGGAGGAGAAACAATGCAATATACCGTCAAAAAACCGATCAACAACAACATTCTGCGCGTAGTGGATCCCACGGGCTGTGAGCTGATCGTCACCGGACGCGGTCTGGGCTTTGGCGTTAAGCCGGGCTATAAAATTGAGGCTGAAACTGTGGAGCGCAGCTACCGCATGACCAGCCCTGCCGTGCAGCAGAAGTTGGTGGAACTTCTGGAACAGATCCCGTATGAGCATCTGCTGCTCACCGATGAGCTGGTGGCAATGATCCGCAGCCGGGTGAACTACCCGCTGAACGAAAGCCTGCTCATCACGCTGGCCGACCACATCAGCTTTGCCATCCAGCGCAGCGAGCAGGGGATTCGCTTTTCCAACCCGCTGATGGCTCCCATTCGGGAATTCTACCCGGAAGAGTATCGCCTTGGTATGGAGTGCCTTGCCACCATCCGCCAGCGCTGCCATGCAGACCTTTCGGACGACGAGGGCGGCTTCATTGCGCTGCACATCGTCAACGCAGAGCTCAACACCACCATGAGCGTGGTGAACGATGTCACCCGCTTTGTGGATGGCTGCGTGCAGGTGGTGGAATACTTTTACAACTGCCATTTTGACCGGGATGCACTGGATTTCAGCCGCTTTACAGTACATTTGCGCTTTTTTGCGCAACGCGTATTTCAAGGAAAACAGGAGCAGGAAAACGATACCCACGACGAAGTGTTCCGCGCCCTGATTGCCCGCAATTGCAGCGAACACTACAAATGCGCCTGCTGCATTGCGGAGTATGTCCGCAACACCTGGCACAAGGAGCTTTCGGACGAGGAACTGGTGTTCCTTACGATCCATCTGAAACGGATTCGGATGGGAAAATAAGCTTTCTTGCTTCACCTTTGATTCTCCACAGGTCTTTCCTGTGTAGATATATATGCTGGATACGAACTTAGGAAAAGGAGAACTTAAGATGAAAGACAAGATCTTTGGCGTGCTGCAGCGCGTGGGACGCAGCTTTATGCTGCCCATTGCACTGCTGCCTGTAGCGGGCCTGCTGCTGGGTATCGGCAGCTCGTTCACCAACGAAACCATGCTGGCGGCCTATGGCCTGAACAGCGTCATCCACCCCGGTACCCTGATCTACACCATTCTGGACGTGATGAGCCAGACCGGCAGCGCCGTGTTCAACAATCTGGCGCTGCTGTTCGCCATGGGCGTGGCCATCGGCATGGCCCGCAAGGAAAAAGAGGTGGCCGCCCTGTCCGGTGCAGTGGCCTATATCATTATGAATACAGCCATTCAAGCCATGATCAATGCGGCAGGCGGCGTAGAAGCGATGCCTGCCAACTCCACCACCACCATGCTGGGCATCACCACCCTGCAGATGGGTGTGTTCGGCGGTATCGTGGTCGGTCTGGGCGTGGCAGCGCTGCACAACAAGTTCTATAAGATCGAGCTGCCGCAGGTGCTGGCTTTCTTTGGCGGTACACGCTTTGTGCCCATCGTCAGTTCTATTGTGTATCTGGTGGTCGGCATTGCCATGTTCTATATCTGGCCGGTGGTGCAGAGCGGTATTGCCGCGCTGGGTGCACTGGTGCTGGCTTCCGGCTACGCAGGCACCTTTATTTACGGCCTGCTGGAGCGTGCGCTGATCCCCTTTGGGCTGCATCATGTGTTCTATATGCCGTTCTGGCAGACCGCTGTGGGCGGCACCGCCATCATCGATGGTGTCACCGTGACCGGCGCACAAAACATCTTCTTTGCCGAGCTGGCCTCCAAGTCCACCACGGTGTTCTCGGTCAGCGCTACCCGCTTCATGGCCGGTAAGTTCCCCTTTATGATGTTCGGTCTGCCCGGCGCGGCGTTGGCGATGTACCAGTGCGCCAAGCCGGAAAAGAAAAAAGGTGGCAGGCGGCCTGCTGCTGTCTGCTGCGTTGACGGCTTTCCTCACCGGCATCACCGAGCCGCTGGAATTTACCTTTATCTTTGTGGCACTGCCCATGTACGCGGTGCACTGCGTGCTGGCCGGTCTGTCCTTCATGCTGATGCACATTCTGAATGTGGGCGTGGGCATGACCTTCTCCGGCGGTCTCATCGACCTGGTGCTGTTCGGTGTGATGCAGGGCAACGCCAAGACCCACTGGATGTGGGTGGTCGTGGTCGGTGCGGTGTACTTTGTACTGTACTACATCATTTTCCGCTTTATGATCTCCAAGTTTGACTACAAGACCCCGGGTCGCGATGATGCCGAGGAAGTCAAGCTGTACACCCGTGCGGACGTGAACGCCCGCAGCGCCGCTTCCGGCAGCACCGCCCCCGCAGGGGATGACCCGGTCAGCGCCCTGATCGTGGAAGGTCTGGGCGGCACCGCTAATCTGTCCGACGTGGACTGCTGTGCCACCCGCCTGCGCTGCACCGTCAAGGACGCTGCGCTGGTCCGGCAGGATGTGCTCAAGGCTTCCGGCGCTTCCGGCGTCATCTGCAAGGGCAACGGCGTTCAGGTGGTGTACGGCCCCAAGGTGGCAGTCATCAAGGCAAAGCTGGAAGACTATCTGGAAAATGCACCTAAGACCCCGGCGGCGACCGCAGCCCCCGCTCCGGCAGCGGCCCCCGCAGTTCCGGCAGCAGCCGCAAAGGATACCGTGCTGTCTGCCTGCCTGAACGGCACTGTAGTGCCGCTGGCCGATGTGAAGGATGAAGCCTTTGCCAGCGGTGCACTGGGGGACGGCATTGCCATTGAGCCCATCGACGGTGAACTGGTGGCACCTGCTGACGGTGAGATCTCTTCCACCTTTGAGACCCACCATGCCGTGGGCATGACCACCGTTGACGGCGCGGAACTGCTGATGCACATTGGCATCGACACGGTCAAACTGGGCGGAAAGCACTTTACCTACCTCGTCAACGAGGGTGACAAGGTGAAGAAAGGTCAGCCGTTGATCCGCTTTGAGCTGGAAGCCATTAAGGCCGAAGGCTATCCCGTGACCACACCGCTCATTGTCTGCAATACTGATGACTATGCCGCTGTCGCGGCTAAAGCCAGTGGCACCGTAAAGCAGGGCGATGCGCTGCTGGAACTGAAGCACTAAGCGTTTCTCCCAAACTGTAAGGCAGGGTTGTTATAAAGGGGGCTGTTGCAAAATAGCCCCAACGAAAAAATGAGATAGACTTCCCCCAAAGGGGTTGCCTATCTCATTTTTTGTTGTAAGCTGAAACTGCAATGAACCAACTACAACATGAACAGTATCGCAAAGTTAATCAATCGGAATATCCTTGTTCCGACCATCCGAAAATATCTTTGATGCGGACAGAAAGCTGTGCGGAAGGACGCTCGCAGACAGCAGAACACCCGCTAAACGAATACCTCCGAGGACTCTTCCCATTTGGGAGTCGTCCTCAGAGGCTTTTTTAGTTTATAAGCCATATTGACTGGTTGAAAAGTTCTGAATTTCGCCGACTGGAAATAGACTGAAGTGACACATATCACAATCAAGTGAACCGAAAAGGGGGATTCGATGGAAAAAACTCCTTTTATTCTGCACGAAAAATTTTGTTCGGACAACAACGAACAGCGCAAAGAACATTTTCAAAAGGAATTTGAACGATATATCGTCGATGAACTGTCCGATACCGTTCCTTCAAAATCCTGCGCCTGATTTGGCATCCTTGAATTTGAGGGGAGAATGCGTTATGTTGCGCATGGACGATTGTGCACAAAAAGAAAGGTGCAAATCATGAAAGCAGCAATTTATTGCCGCCTGAGCAAAGAAGATGAAGATAAAATTGGTGAATCGGAGAGCATTCAGAATCAAAAGTCGATGCTGCTCCAGTACGCCCTGGAGAACGGATTTGATATTTACCAGATCTATTCGGATGAGGATTATTCCGGCATCGACCGGAACCGTCCGGCATTCAATTCGATGATACAAGCCGCAAGCGAACATAAATTTGATGTGGTGCTGGCCAAGACGCAATCCCGTTTTACCCGCGATATGGAACTCGTGGAAAAATACCTGCACGGAAAGTTTATTGAGTGGGGCATTCGGTTCATTGCTGTCGTTGACCATGTGGATACAAACGATACTGCGAATAAAAAATCTCGTCAGATCAATGGCCTGATCAACGAGTGGTATCTGGAAGACTTGTCTACCAATGTCCGCTCGGTGCTTGACCACAAGAGGAAAGAGGGTTTGTTCATCGGCTCTTTTGCACGGTATGGGTACTGCAAAGACCCGAATGCAAAAGGAAAACTCATCATCGACCCGGAAGCAGCCGACGTGGTAAGGCGGATTTTCTCTATGGCTCTTAGTGGAATCGGTGCGCATAAGATTGCGCGGATTCTGAATAATGAGAAAGTTCCAAGCCCAACTGCTTATAAACAGCAGCATGGCATCCATTACCATATTGCAGCGAAAAATCCCAATGCAGACCTTTGGAGTAGCCCCACGGTATACCAGATGCTGCACAATCAGCTTTATGTCGGAGATATGGTGCAGGGGCGGCATAAAAAGGTGAGTTATAAGTCCGAAAAGACGATTTGGCTTCCCCAGTCGCAGTGGATCGTTGTAGAAAACACCCATGAAGCCATCATTGACCGGGGGACGTTTGAAACAGTTCAGATGATGCTGAAAGAACGTACCCGGAGTGGTGGAAAAGGAACGATTCATCCGCTGGCGAAAAAAGTGGTTTGCGGATGCTGTGGCAGCTACATGGAACAAACTGGCCGTCAGCCAAAGGCGGATGGGACTCAAAGACGCTATGTTCGCTGCCGGATGCACCAGCGCGCACCGGAAGTGTGTGGCAACAAGACCTGTACCGATATGGACGCGTTGGAGAATGCGGTACTGGAACGTATCCGGGCGTATGCGGCAGACTATTTTGACCCTGAAAAAGTTCCCCTTCCAGAACAGGATGACCCCATCCGGCAGCGAGAGCAGGCCAGGCACGACGAGCTGAAACGGTTGAAGAGTGAAGCAGCCCGGCGGCGCAAGGCCATGCAGGAGCTGTATCTGGATAAGGTGTCTGGTCTGATTGATACCGTCCAGTTTTCTGAAATGAACCAGACTTTTCTGGAAGATGTAAAAAACGCAGAAACGCGAATCAATATTTTGGAAGCGGAACTGGAACAACAGCAGGAAGAAACCGGTGGGGTCCAGACGCAGAGGCAGCGTGTGCGGGAACTGGCACAGGTTTCCCATCTGACCCGTGAACTTGCTGTACTGCTGGTTCATCGTGTCGTTGTCGGAACGAAAGACCCACTCACTGGAGAGCAAAAAATCACGATTGAATGGAATTTCTAAGTGGTAGAGCAGTTTAATGGCCCCGTTGGGTTATTTTCGTCAGCCCAGGTAGGGTAGACTTCGCTGGATGCAACATTGGCGATATAATCCCGGAAGGAGACAGTCACATTGCGGGCGGATGCCGCCGCAGCTTGCCCAGATGCACCGTGATGTTTTTGGGAATGATGACTCTGTCCAGCACCCGGGGCACGCAGTTCTCCATGGGGTCCGGGCCGCTGCCGCCATCGCCGGTGAACAGTGAATGCTCCGGGATGACTATGGGCGGGTTTACCACGTCGCGATCCTCTTCGGTCTCAGGGATCATCTCCGGCTGGGCCAGTGTGACCTGCCCGGCAAAGATCTGCACACCCTGAATGCGCACGGTGCGGAAGCCTGCTTTTGCGGCAGTCAGATCCACAACGGCATAGGGCCGGATGGTGTTGTCCTCCTGCAGGGACAGCGCACAGGAGGGGGCTTCAATGGAGAGGTCGGCAGCGGTGCCGGTCTCGTCGGTGATACGCTGAGCGGTAAAGCCATTGCCGGACACGGTGACGAGAACACCCTCGATGGGCGAGGACTGACGTGCACCGAAAGCCTGAATGCGTAGAATGCCGGTGTTTTTCATAGGCGGATGCTCCTTTGCTGGTAAAAGTATGCTTCTGCCCCAGCGTATTCCGTCCGGCACCCGGGCGTGCATGGCAATGCACACCGCAAACAAAAAAGCCGCCCGAAGGCGGCAGGGGAGAAAGGTTTATTTGGCGCTGTCCTTGGCAAGGGCGGCGTCGATATTTTTTTGCAGAGCGGCAAGGTTTTCTTCCTTGTCGATGCCGCCAAGCAGGGGCTGCCCCACAACGTTGCCGTCCCGGTCAAAAACGTAAGTGGTGGGGAAGGCCATGATGTTCAGTGCAAACTTGCCGGCCTCACTGCCGGAGGCAAAGTAGATGTTGCGGTAGCTTGCGCCCGTTGTCTCCAGCAGTTTTTTGGCGGCATCAATGCCCTGCTGGTTGCCGTCCAGCGTCTCGGTGTTGATGCCGATGACCTCACCGCCCTGTGCCTTGACCTTCTCGTTCAGGGCGTTCAGGTCGTCCAACTCCTCCACGCAGGGCTTGCAGCCGTTGAACCAGAAATTCACCACCGTAAAGGCGTTGCCCGCAAACAGGCTGTTGTCCACCGGGTTGCCCTCTAAATCGCTGCCCTCAAACTTGGGGAAGGCGGTGCCCTGTGCGGCGGCACTGGAAGCGGCATCCTCTGCGGGGGCAAGAGCGGCGATCTGCTCCTCGATGGCACGAATCTTTTCGGCATCTGCGGTCAGGGTCTTGTACTCCTCGTCCGAGAACTGATCTTTGGCCTTTTCCACAGCGCTGAGCAGAAAATCGCCGTAGTTGGCGCTGATCGTGGTTTCGGTCACGTTTTTGTCCATGGATGAGAACACTTTCTCCCACAGAGCATCGTTTGCAGAAAGGATCTCGTTTTCCTCGGCCAGCAGCTGCTCCTCGGTTTTGCTTTCTGCTGCCGCAGAGGAAGCGGCAGAAGAGGATGCAGAAGATGCAGAAGATGCGCCCTGCCCGCAGGCGGCAAGGCTGAAAGCCAGCACAAGGCTGAGAAAAAGTGCGGCAATACGATGGATCTTCATGGTTTTTTCCTTTGTTGTTTCGGTATTTGATTGGTCCCCCAGCCCGAACTTGTACTGAATGGCGTCCGTGGGGCAGGCTTTCATGCACATCCCGCAGCGGATGCATTCGGCGTGGTTGGGGGTCTTGGTAATGTCTACGTCCATCTTGCAAGCCTTTGCACAGGCTCCGCAGGAGACGCATTTGTGGGTGTCTACGCGCATCTGGAACAGCGAGACCTTGTTCAGCAGCGCATAGAACGCGCCCAGCGGGCACAGCCACTTGCAGAAGGGGCGGTAGAACACCACGCTGCCCACGATGACCGCCAGCAGGATGCAGGCCTTCCATGTGAACAGCTTGCCCAGCGCAGCGCGGATGCCCGCATTGGTCAGGGAGAGGGGAATGGCACCCTCCAGCACGCCCTGCGGGCAGAGATACTTGCAGAAGAAGGGGTCGCCCATGCCCAGCTCATTGACCGCCAGCAAAGGCAGCAACACCACCATGACCAGCAGCACCGCATACTTTAAATAGCGCAGCGGCTTCAGCTTTTTGGTGGAAAGCTTGGGGGATGGGATCTTGTGCAAAAGCTCCTGAAACCACCCGAATGGGCAGAGGAAACCGCAGATGAACCGCCCCAGCAGCACCCCAAAGAGGATGAGGATGCCGGTAATGTAGTAGGAAAAGCGGAACTTGGAAGAGCCCACCACCGCCTGGAATGCTCCCACCGGACAGGCACCGGCCGCGCCCGGGCAGGAATAGCAGTTCAGCCCCGGCACGCAGACGTATTTTCCGCCGCCCTGATACAGCGCTCCTTTTGCAAAATTGGGTAGGTGGAGATTGGTCAGCAGGGTAGCCCCGGCTTGTATAAAGCCCCGGAAGCGGGCAAGGGGAGAAAGCTTTTTCTTTTTCTTATCCAATGCCCACACACTCCATACACAGCCGGATGGCTTTTGAAAATACGGTGTCTGCCTCGCCCCGCCATAAGCCGAACAGCAGCATCAGAACCCCAGCGGCAAGCAAAAGCAGCTGCGCCTGTTTTTTTGTCATGAACATCATAGCCTCCTGTTGTTTGATGGCATCAGTATACACCATGCGTGATAAAATCTCTGCTAAGAAAATCTTAACACGAATCTTAACACCGTCTGCTATAATCTGTTATAATGAAGAAAAAACGCAATTTTTATGGGAAAGGTGGAAAACAAAGATGCGCCTTTTGGTGGTAGAGGACGAGCACTCCCTGCGGGAGGATATTGCCCGAAAGCTGCGGCTGTCCGGGTACGAGGTGGATGCCTGTGCAGACGGCGAGGCCGCGCTGGAGGCACTGGCAGCAGAGCGGTACGACCTTGTACTGCTGGACCTCAACCTGCCCAAGGTGGACGGAATGCAGGTGCTGCGCACTCTGCGCCGGCACGACCTTGAGACCTGTGTGCTGATCTTGTCGGCACGCAGTGAAATCGCAGATAAAGTGGAGGGGCTGGATGCCGGGGCGAACGATTACCTTTCCAAGCCCTTTCACCTTGCAGAGCTGGAAGCCCGGGTGCGCAGCCTGACCCGGCGCAAATTTATTCAGCAAGACGTCTGTCTGTGCTGCGGACGGCTGAGCTTCAACACCCGCAGCCGCGTTGCTGCTGTGGACGGTCAGACCCTTGCTTTGACGCGGAAGGAGAGCGGCGTACTGGAATATCTGCTGCTGCATCAGGGACGCCCGGTCAGTCAGGAAGAACTCATCGAGCACGTCTGGGATGGCAGTGTAGACAGCTTCAGCAACTCCATCCGGGTGCATATCTCTGCCCTGCGCAAAAAGCTGCGGGCGGCGCTGGGCTACGACCCCATCCGCAACCGCATCGGGGAAGGCTACGAGATCGGAGGCGAGGTACAATGAAACATTTGTCCCTGCAATGGCGCATCACCCTGCTGACCGCGCTGCTCATCGCCTGCGCCTGCGTGTGCATGAACCTGCTTTTATACCGCACCGGCGTTACCGGCATGGATGCCCTCAACGGCTTTATGATGCAGTACCAGCCCGGCAGTGCGGATCCGTTGACCATCGAGATTCCGCAGGAGGAAATGTCCAGTCTGCTGGCGCATTTTTCGCAGGAAGTCTACGATGCAAAGGTGGTCTTTGGCCGCAAGGGCTGGTGCATCACCGTCGTGGTCACCATCGTCAGCGCTGCCATTGCTTATTTTGTCAGCGGCAGAGCGCTGAAACCGTTACAGCAGCTTGCGCAGCAGGCGCAGCAGGTCGATCAGGACAGCATCGCCACCACCCGTCTGGACGAAAACACTGTGCAGGAATTCGGGCAGTTGAGCCGGTCGGTGAACCGGATGCTGGATGGTCTGGCGCAGTCCTTTGAGTTGCAGCGGCAGTTTGTGGGCAATGCCGCCCACGAGCTGCGCACCCCGCTGGCTATTTTGCAGACGAAGCTGGAACTGTTTGCAGAGGAGCACCCGGCCATGGACGCCGAAACTGCCGGGCTGATCCGCTCTCTGCGGGAGCAGCTGGACCGCCTGACCGCTCTTGTGCGCACTTTATTAGAGATGAGCAATCTGCAATCAGTCTCCCGCACCGACCAGATCGCCCTTGCGCCGCTGGTGGAGGAGATCCTGACCGACCTGACCCCCCTTGCCCAGAAAAACAATATCTCTTTGCAGCAGGACTGCGAGGAACTTGGCATGGTGGGCAGCGATGCGCTGATCTACCGGCTGGTGTTCAATCTGGTGGAAAACGGCATCAAGTATAACCGCCCCGGCGGTGCGGTGCGCGTCACCCTGCAACAGGAAAAGCAGACCGCTGTACTGCGCGTTGCAGATACCGGCCCGGGTATCCCCGCAGACTGCCGGGAGAGCATCTTCCAGCCCTTTTTCCGGGTGGATAAGTCCCGCAGCCGGGAGATGGGCGGCGTTGGGCTTGGCCTTGCCCTTGTGCGGGAGATCGCCGTGCTGCATGGCGGCAGTGTGACCGTGGAACGCAGCAGCGAAAACGGCACTACCTTTGCAGTCACCCTGCCGCTGGCACAGCCCTGCTGAAACTGGGCGGGACTTTATTTTTGGCACACGGGGGAGTATACTGGAAGCAGAAGACCCCGGAAAATAAGAAGGACAAAGGAGATACTGAAAATGCAGGCAACCATTCACAACGAATTCCTGACCCTGACCGTGGACACCCACGGTGCAGAGGCCGTCAGCCTGAAGAACGCCGCAGGCGAAGAGCTGCTTTGGCAGGCCGACCCGGCTGTGTGGAAGCGCCACGCCCCCATTCTGTTCCCGTGGACGGGCAAGCTGCCCGGCGGTACCTTTGAGGTGGACGGCAAAACGTACAAGGGCGGTCAGCACGGCTTTGCCCGCGATGTGGAGCACACCCTGCTCAAGGCCGAGGGCGATACCATCCAGTTGGAGCTGCGCTCGGATGACGCCATCAAAGCCGAACGCTTCCCCTTCGACTTTGTGCTCACCAGCACCTTCCGTCTGGACGGCAAGACCGTGCACCATACGCTGACGGTGCGCAACCCCGGCACCGAAGAGCTGCGCTTTGGCATCGGCTATCACCCGGCGTTCAACATCCCCTTTGATGCACAGCACACCACCACCGACTACGAGTTCCGTTTTGACCGGCCGGAGAGCCCGGTCATTCTCGACGCCCGCCCCAACGGCCTGCTGAGCGGCAGATGCTATTACCAGTGGAAGAACCAGCAGGCCATCCCGCTGACCGATGATCTGTTCGCAAACGACAGCTTCTGCATGGCAGGCCTGCGCACCAAGACCATTGGCATCTATGAGAAGGGCACCGGCCGCAAGATCACCTGCAATGTGGAAGGCTACCCCTACGCGCTCATCTGGTCGGCCCCTGCAAAGCCGGTGCGGTTTGTGTGCATTGAGCCGTGGCACAGTCTGCCCGCCGCCGAGACTGACCCGCAGCAGTGGAGCCAGCGTGCAGCCGCCGCCTGCCTTGCCCCGGGTGAAAGCTGGGAGACCACCCTGAGCACCACGTTTGAACGATAAAAAAAAAGCACGCAGAAACGAAGCTGCGTGCTCTTGACAGAAACCTCAAAAGTGGGTATACTGTAAATAGAAAAGGCACTGCGACAAGCGGTCAGCCTTTTTGATGAACAGTCTTAAAAACTAAGAACCGTCACCGGCCAGGGTGGCGGTTCTCGCTTTTTACCTTGATGGTAAATACCAATCCGAAGATATGGAACGTCAAAGTAATTGGCATAAGCTTCACCTCCTTTCGGAAGTGGGGCCGAACCGCCTGCCGTTGTGTGCAGTGCCTTGCCGCCTGAAAGCGACAAATTCATAATAACACAAAAATTGTCAAAATACAAGAAAAAACGGAGCACCGAAGTGTTCCGTTTTTTCTTTTGTATTGTCAGTAAAAAGGAAAGCTTAGTACGCCACGCCCCAGTAGACCATGGTCTTGGCGGGCTTGCCACAGCAGGGGCATACATCGCTCAGGTGCTCCTGCTCAAACGGCATGCAGCGGCTGGACAGGCCGACTTCTTCCTTCATCTTCATCTCGCAGGCAAGGTCGCCGCACCACATGGTCTTGATGTAGCCGGTGTTTGCCTTGGCCAGCTCCTTCACCTCGTCCATGGTGGTGGCAGCCCAGTGCGCTTCTCGCGGTTGGCAAGAGCACGCTCGTACAGGTCCTTGCGCAGGGCCTCCAGCTGTGCGGGGATCGCAGTCTCCAGCTCGTCCAGAGAGACGAAGACTTTTTCGCGGGTATCGCGGCGCACCAGTACGCACTGGTTCTTTTCCAGATCCTTGGGGCCGATCTCCAGACGCAGAGGCACGCCCTTCATCTCCCACTGGGAGAACTTCCAGCCCGGTGCGTTGTCGCTGTCGTCCAGCTTCACGCGGGCATACTTGCTGATCTTCTCGGCCAGCTCGGCAGCCTTCTCGGAAACACCGGGCTTGTGGGCTGCGATGGGCACTACGACCACCTGAATGGGGGCCACTGCCGGGGGCAGGATCAGGCCGTCGTCGTCGCCGTGGGTCATGATGATAGCGCCCACCAGACGGGTGGAAACGCCCCAGCTGGTCTGGAACGGATGATGCAGCTGGTTGTCGCGGCCGGTAAAGGTCACGTCATAAGCCTTGCTGAACTTATCGCCAAAGTAGTGGCTGGTGCCGCTCTGCAGGGCCTTGCCGTCCTTCATCATGGCCTCGATGGTGTAGGTGGCCTCGGCACCGGCAAACTTTTCCTTGTCGGTCTTGCGGCCCTTCACCACGGGGATGGCCAGATCCTGCTCGCAGACATCTGCGTAGCAGTTCAGCTGCTGCTGGGTCTCAGCCTCAGCCTCGGCGGCAGTCTCGTGGATGGTGTGGCCTTCCTGCCACCAGAACTCGCGGCTGCGCAGGAAGGGGCGGGTGGTCTTTTCCCAGCGGACAACGCTGCACCACTGGTTGTACTTCATGGGAAGCTCACGGTAGCTGTGCAGCACGCGGGACCAGTGGTCGCAGAACATGGTCTCGCTGGTGGGACGCACGGCCAGACGCTCTTCCAGCTTGTCGGAACCGCCCATCGTGACCCACGCCACCTCCGGCGCGAAGCCATTGACCAGTTCGCCCTCCTTCTGCAGCAGGCTTTCCGGGATCAGCACGGGCATTGCCACGTTCTCATGGCCGGTGGCCTTGAAGCGGGCATCCATGTCCTTCTGGATCAGCTCCCAGATGGCCTGACCGTAGGGGCGCAGGATGATGAAACCCTTCACGCTGGAGTACTCCACCAGCTCTGCCTTCACGCAGATATCGGTGTACCACTGTGCGAAGTTCTCTTCCTGGCTGGTGATCGCCTGTACGAGCTTCTTTGAATCTTTTGCCATTTTTGCTTTTTCCTCCTAAGGCCGTGCGCCAAACGGCTTGCGTTCCGCACGAACCATATTAAAAGCCCCGTCCATGCAGTGCCGTGGTGCCGCACCAGAAGGCAGGGCTTTTTGACTGAATCAGTTCTGCGCGTGGCTGTCCACAAAGTTTACCACATCGCCCACGGTGCGCAGGGACTCGATGGCATCGTCCGGCACCTCAATGCCAAACTCATCCTCCAGCGTCATCACCATATCCACGATATCCAGGCTGTCGGCCTCAAAATCGCTCATGATGTCACTGTCCATCGTGATCTTTGCCGGATCAACATCCAGCTGCTCCGCCAGCAATGCACGGATTTTTTCAAAAGTATCCATTCCTGTGGTCTCCTTTTTGCAGTTGTTTTGCCTGTCCTGTACACCGGTGCCGTGCGTGCGGCTGCCGTGACGGATGCACCCGCAGATGCTGCGCGGCCCCGGACTGTACAAAACTCTCTCTTTTTTTTATCCCATGCCATGCGTATTGTCAAGCCCTGTTTTCCATTCTGGCAGATTCCTTTGCGAAAAATTGCCGGAAAGGTGCATTTTCGCTTGACAGGAGCGCCCCGGTTTCTTATCATTATAGAGTAGCGAGTTTATAGGGACTGACCACAAGTCCCATGAAGGAGTTTTGAGCATGAAGCTTTCATTTACCAAAATGCAGGGCTGCGCGAACGATTATATCTATCTGGACTGCCGCAAAAGCGGTGTGCCGGAGAACATTGCAGCCCTTTCCGAAAAATTGTCCCGGCGGCATTTTTCCATTGGTGCAGACGGCATCATCTGCATCTGCGCTGCGCAGACGGCGGGTGCGGACGGCATGATGCGCATCTTCAACGCAGACGGCAGCGAGGGCAGAATGTGCGGCAACGGCATCCGCTGCGTGGCCGAGTGGCTGTATACCCACGGCATCTCCAAAGAGACCCTTGCCATTGATACCCTCAGCGGTCTGAAGACCGTCACCCGCAAGGGCGCGGGCCTGTGGCAGGTGGAGATGGGCGCTTACAGTGCCATGCCTGCCAGCCTGCCTGCTGCCGAACATGGGCGAAGAACCGCTTGTGGACAAAGAACTGACCGTGGACGGCAAAACGTGGCATGTGACCTGCATCAACGTGGGCAACCCCACTGCGTCACTGTGGTGGAGGATGTGGACCGCCTGAAGCTGGACGAGATCGGCCCGGGATTTGAGCACCACGAAAACTTCCCCGAGCGGATCAACACCGAGTTTGTGCAGGTGGTGGATGCCACCCACCTGAAGATGCGGGTGTGGGAGCGCGGCAGCGGTGAAACATGGGCCTGCGGCACCGGCACCTGTGCCACGGTGGCGGCACTCACCGAGCTGGGCCTTTGCCCGGCAGGGGAGGACATCCATGTGCAGCTGCGGGGCGGTGTGCTGACCATCCGGGTGTTGCCCGGCAGACAGCTGCTGATGACCGGCGCCGCCGAGACCGTGTGCGAGGGCACGACAGAAGTGTAAGGAAAACGAAAACCCTCTCAGTTGCCTGACGGCGACAGCTCTCCCGAAGGGCGAGCTTTTCTGCATCAAGAGGAAAAGTTTCCTCTTCAAAATGAAAAGCTCCCCCCTCGGGGGAGCTGGCATCGAGCGGATGCGAGATGACTGAGAGGGTCATACCAAAACAGAAGCGAGGGAAAGTACTATGAAGATGAACAAACACTATAACGAGCTGAAGGCAAGCTACCTGTTTGTGGACATTGCCCACAAGGTGGCCGCTTATCAGGAGGCACACCCGGAGAAGGAGATCATCCGTCTGGGCATTGGCGATGTGACCCAGCCGCTGGCAAAGTGTGTGGTCAAGGCCATGCACGACGCCGCCGCGGAGATGGGCACCAAGGAGGGCTTCCACGGCTACGGCCCGGAGCAGGGCTACCCCTTCCTCAAGCAGGCTATTCAGAGCTACTACGCCAGCCGCGGCACCCAGCTGGCAGAGGATGAAATTTTCATCTCTGATGGTGCAAAGAGCGATCTGGCCAACGTACTGGGCCTGTTCGATGTGGACAACACCGTGCTGGTGCCGGACCCCGTTTATCCCACCTACGTGGACGATAACGTGACCGATGGCCGCAAGATCATCTACAGCCGCACCAGTCAGGAGAACGGCTTCCTGGGAATGCCGGATGAGAATGTGAAGGCTGACATCATCTATATCTGCAGCCCCAATAACCCACCGGTGCCGCCTACACCCGCGACCAGCTCAAGGCATGGGTGGACTACGCCCGTAAGAACGATGCCATCATCCTGTACGATGCTGCATACGAGTGCTTCATCTCCGACGAGAACCTCGCCCGCAGCATCTTCGAGATCGAGGGTGCACGGCAGTGTGCTATGGAGATCTGCTCTTTCTCCAAGATCGCCGGTTTTACCGGCACCCGCTGCGGCTACACCGTGGTGCCCAAGGAGCTGGAGCGCGAGGGAATGAACATCAACAAGCTGTGGCTGCGCCGCCAGACCACCAAGTTCAACGGCGTGCCCTATGTGGTGCAGCGCGCCGCTGCCGCCGTGTTCACCGAGAGCGGCATGGCCGAGATCCAGTCCAATCTGGACTACTACCGCAAGAATGCCAAAGGTCATCGCGGACGCTCTGGACGAGTGCGGCGTGTGGTACTGCGGCGGCAAGAACAGCCCCTACATCTGGCTGCGCTGCCCCGGTAACATGAAGAGCTGGGAGTTCTTCGACTGGCTGCTGGAAAACTGCGGCGTGGTCGGTACCCCCGGGCGTGGGCTTCGGCGAGTGCGGCGAGGGCTACTTCCGCCTGACCGCCTTCGGCGATGCGGAAAAGACCAAGCTTGCCGCCGAGCGCATCAAGACCGCGATCAAGGCGCTGTAAAACCTATAAAATGCACCCGCTGTCCGTTTTGGGCGGCGGGTGTATTTTTTTGCGCACCCTCTTGACAAATCTGTATCTACTGTATATACTGTACATATACAGACGAAACGCAATTGTTAAAGGAGCAGCCGATGGAACTGTTTATCAATAACAAAAGCGGCGCGCCTATCTATGACCAGATCTACAACCAGATCAAGCAGCAGATCATCAGCGGGGCTTTGCAGCCGGACGAAGCTATGCCCTCCATCCGGGGGCTGGCGCGGGATCTGCGCATCAGCGTCATTACTACCAAGCGCGCCTACGATGAACTGGAAAAAGAGGTACCGGCAAAGGGCTTTTTGTAGCCCCGAAAAACACCGAGCTGCTGCGGGAAGAAAACCTGAAAAAAGATTGAAGAACATCTTACCGAGGCTGTCCGCCTGTCCGCGTCCTGCGGGCTGAGCAGGGAAGAGCTGGGGGAGATGCTGGAACTACTGTGGGAGGGCTGAACATGAACGCACTGGAATTGCAGGGACTTACAAAGCACTATAAGGACTTTACCCTTGGGCCGCTGGACCTGACCCTGCCCGGCGGCACCATCTGCGGCCTGATCGGCGAAAACGGAGCAGGCAAGAGTACCACTATCCGGCTGATCCCGGACATGGTGCAGCGGGACGGCGGCACCGTCACCATTCTTGGCAGGGAAAGCCGCACCGCTTCCGTCTGCACCAGAGAGGAGATCGGTGTGGTGCTGGGCAGCGAGGGCATCCCCCTGTGCCTGAACGCGGTGCAGGTGGGCAGGGTGATGGCAGGCATCTATCAGAACTGGGACGCTGCCGCCTATGCGGAGCTGTGCCAAAAGTTCGGTCTGCCGGACAAAAAGCAATATAAGGACTACTCCACCGGCATGAAGATGAAGCTGTGCATCGCTGTGGCGCTGGCACACCACCCGAAGCTGCTGCTATTGGACGAAGCTACCAACGGGCTGGACCCGGTGGTGCGGGACGAGGTGACCGACCTGCTGCTGGACTTTGCCCGGGACGAAAACCACTCCATCCTCATCTCCTCCCACATCGTCAGCGACTTGGAAAAGCTGTGCGACACCATCGCCTTCCTGCACAAGGGCAGACTGCTGCTCTGTGAAGAAAAGGACGCCCTGCGGGAGGAATATGCCCTGTGGCATGGCACGGCAGCGCAGCTGGCGGCACTGGATGCACAGGTGTACGGCAAGCGGGTCACCCCCTACGGAGTCGAAGCGCTTGTGCGCCGGGACGCAATGCCCGCCGGAGCAGAGCTTGCCCCGGTAAGCATTGAGGAATTGTTTGTACTGATGGTGAAAGGGGAGAACGTGCAATGAAAGGTCTGTTATTAAAGGATGCCTATCAGATGTGGAGCTATACCAGATGGATCATTCTGGCGTCGATAGCCATGATGCTGATGGGAACGTTTTTCATGAAGGAAGGTTCTAATTTCTTTATGCTGTACGGCGGGCTTTTGCTGGGAATGTTGCCAATATCCTTGCTGGCTTACGACCAGGGCAGCCGGTTCAGCGTTTACAGCGCCGCCCTGCCGGTGACAAAAGAGCAGATCGTGGGCGGCAAATACCTCATCGGACTGTGTGGTATGGTGCTGGCGGAGCTGTTGAGCATGGCAACTTTGGCGGCCGCACAGCTGCTCTGGGGTACGGGGACGGTGCAGATCACCGTGGCGACCCTGCTTCAGGTGGCGATGCTGACCCTGCTGGGCAACATTATTTTGCTGCCGCTGGCCTACCGCTTGGGCTACCAGAAAGCCCGGTATGCGTACTACCTGTGCATCGGTCTGCTTGCAAGCTATATGGGTTATTTCGTCTCTTCGGACAGCGCTTTGGAAAGCATCCTGCCTGCGCAGGGTTCGCTGCTGGTGCTGGTCGTCGTGCTGGCGGCGGCGCTGGCGCTGTATGCTCTCTCGTGGCGGCTGTCCGTTGCATGGTACGGAAAGGCAGAGCAGTAAGATGAAGAAAAAGTCAGCTCGCGGGCATCCTGTTCGGCGTTGCCATGGGCGTTTTGTTCAGTGTGTCGATGGGGACAGTGGGTTTTGCGCTGGGCGCCGGTTTTGTCGGTCTGGGCATGGTGATGTTTGAAGGGCTGGATGACCCGCAGGATAAAAAATAAGGTGTAAAATGCGCCGCCCCTGCCGGAAAAGCTTCTCCGGTAAGGGCGGCGCTGTATTTATTTCTCGGGATTTTCGGCGTTTTTCTGCGCGGCTTCCAGCTCGTCCACCCGCTTTTGCAGGGCGGTGATCTTATCGTCCATTTTCAAAAATGTCCAGACCAGAACAGCCAGCACCAGCGCGGGAGGAACAACCATCCACAGGGGACTGCTGGCACCAGAGCAGCAGCGAATAGCCGCCAAACACAGTAAAGAGAAACACGGCAAACAGGCTTGCAGCCAGCACAGCAAAAAATCCCATACAGAAAGTCTCCTTTCGCTTATTCTTCCGTTTCTTCCTCGTCCGGGTCCAGCTCAATGCTGAATACGGCTTTTTTCAGCTTGCCGCAGCCCTGCGCCTTCAGACCGGATTTATACGGTTCCCCGGCCAAATACAAGGCAAAGCGTCCTTCGCACAGCATCCCGGCAATGCTGGTACCGGCGGTGCCTACGGTGGTGTCGGCGGCTTCATCGGTGGGCTTGGTGGGGGTCAGCTCCGCAAGGCTTACCTCAAACAGCTCACTGCCGTCCAAGTCAGTCTCCAGCGTGATATGGTTGTCGTGTCGCTGGAACAGTGCCTTGTCGGAGGTCTGGGGTGTGACGGTACTCACAGTGACCACCGCCTTGTCCCCATCGATGCGGGTGCGCCCGGCAGGCAGGGTGGTGATATCCCGCGCCATGATGTACTCGATGACAGTGTCCAGATTGTCGCTTACGCCCAGATAATTGGGCAGATTGTTCAGGGTATCGTAGATCATGGAAAAGTCCTCCATCTGTATCGTTTTGGTTACTTGTATGGTATCACAGGTCGGGGGCAGATGCAATATCTGTGGGGGAGAGTATAAATCGATATTGCTCGAATCTCCCCTTGCATCCCTTTTGCATAGCAGATAAAACAGAAACTCCAGTACCCGGTTCGGATATTGGAGTTCTTGGTGGGCGCGGGTGGATTCGAACCACCGAAGCTGAAAGCAGCAGATTTACAGTCTGTCCCCATTGGCCACTCGGGAACACGCCCATATTCTTTTTTTTACAGCCGCGCGGACTGCTTGTATATGTTACCACTGAAAACGCGGTTTGTCAACCCATAATTTGGGCTGAGCGCAAAAAATAAGAAAGAAATGCAGCAAACACAAAAAGCCCTCCTGTCCGGGTGTGCTTTACAGCGTCCGGGCGGGAGGGCTTTTCAGCCTGACAAAAACAGGTCAGGAGAAGATCACTTCTGGTTCTTCATGTAGATATGGTGCGGCAGACCGGCGATGTACAGCGGGGTCAGCTCGGCCTGGATCAGCGGACGGGCGTAGTCCAAGAAGTCCTCGGTCATCTGGGTATGGTTGTTGTTCATCCAGCTCAGGGGAACCTTCTTTTCCAAGTTGGCGACCTCGCTGATGGGGTGCAGCTCGGTGGTGCACTGGTAGGGGTTGTTGGAGATGCGCTTCAGCGCAACCATCTGCCCGGTGACGCCCTCAAAAGCTGCCTTGGCGGCGGCACCGCCCACCTGATAGGCTTCGGTGATGTCGGTGCGGCTGGTCAGGTGACCGGCGCAGCGCTGCAGGGTGGAAAGCTCAATGCAGCGGGTCTTGGTGTCCAGATTGCGGGCAACCACATTGGCCAGATACCGTGCAGTACCGGTCAGTGCCTTGTGGCCGAAGGCGTCCACGGCGTGCACATCGTCCGCCAGCTCACAGACATAGCGGCCGTCCTCCAGCTTTACGCCCTCGGAAACAGCAATGACGATACTGGGCTTCTTTTCCTGCATCACACGCACCTTTTCCACAAAGCGCTCCACATTGAAGGGAACTTCGGGCAGGCAGATCATGTCCACGCCCTCGCAATCATCGCTCTTGGCCAGTGCGGCAGCGGCGGTCAGCCAGCCGGCGTTGCGGCCCATGATCTCCACCACGGTGACGTACTTGGTGCCGTACACGGTGGCGTCACGGATGATCTCCTTCATCACAACGCCGATGTACTTGGCCGCAGAGCCGTAACCGGGAGTATGATCGGTGACCATCAGGTCGTTGTCGATGGTCTTGGGCACGCCCATAAAGCGAATGTCGCTGCCAACGCGCTGGCCATAGTCTGCCAGCTTGCCGATAGTGTCCATGGAGTCGTTGCCGCCGATGTAGAAGAAGTAGCCGATGTTCAGCTTTTCCAGAATGGCGAACAACAGCTTTGTACACCGCCTCGTCATCCCGCCAGTCGGGCAGCTTGTAGCGGCAGCTGCCCAGAAAGCTGGACGGCGTGCGCTTGAGCAGCTCGATGTCCAGTCATCGGTCAGCAGGGTGGAAAGATCCACCACCCGCTCCTCCAGCAGACCGGCAACACCGTTGCACATACCGTACACGATGTCTGCGCCGCGGTTCTTGCAGCTTTCAAAGACACCCGCCAGACTGGCATTGATGACCGAGGTGGGGCCGCCGGACTGACCAACGATTGCGTTTTTTGCCATGATGATTTCTCCTTTTTTGTTTTTTTTCTGTTTCGGCTATAAAAACGTGCAGTTGCACGAAAACAGACGCGGAAAGGAAAGGGAGATCACAGACGGATGTGGCGGGGGGTACCGTTCACATACACAGGAGTAACCTCGTCCAGATCAGCGGACGGGCGTACTCCTCAAAGGCTTCGGTCACCTGCATCCCGTCCGGAGTGATCCATTCCAGCGGGACTTTTTCCAGATTTGCCACCTGCTGCACATCCACAGACTCGGTGATGCACTGGTACGGGTAGTTGGAAACGCGCTTGAGGGCGATCATGCGGCCGCTCTCGCCCGCAAAGGCAGCAGCGGCAGCGGCACCGCCAACGGCGTAGGCCTCGTTCACATCCGTGCGGCTGGCCAGATGGCTGGCACAGCGCTGCAGGGTGGAGAACTCGATGGCGCGGCTCTTGCACTGCAGCTTGTCGTGGATGAGCTCCGAAAGGTAACGGCTGGTGCCGCTGAGGATGGCTTTGTGGCCAAAGGCGTCCAGCTGCCCGGCGGTGGAAACCAGATCGCACAGATAAGTGCCGTCTGCGGTCTTTACGCCCTCGCTGGCTGCGATGATAACGTTGGACTTTACCCGCTGCAGCTCGTCCACCCGGGCAAGGAACTTGTCCTGATCAAAGGGCACTTCCGGCAGCAGGATCAGGTCGGGGCCTTCACAGTCCTCGCCGCCTGCCAGACAGGCCGCACCAGCCAGCCAGCCAGCGTGGCGGCCCATGATCTCGGCCACCGTCACACTACGGATGTTATACACCGAGGAGTCGCGGATGACTTCCTTCAAGATGGTGGCAATGTACTTTGCGGCAGAGCCGTAGCCGGGGGTGTGGTCGGTGAGACACAGATCGTTGTCGATGGTCTTGGGCACACCGATGAACCGCACACTGCTGCCCACCTGCTGCCCGTAGCGGGACAACTTCGCGATGGTATCCATCGAGTCGTTGCCGCCGATGTAGAACACGGCGCAGATGTCGTACTTGTCAAACAGGGTGAACAGCTTGACGAACGGGGTGGCATCGGTGTCCGGGTCGGGCAGCTTGAAGCGGCAGCTGCCCAGATAGCTGGACGGAGTACGCTTGAGCAGCTCAATGCTCATGCGGTCATCCAGCAGGATGTTGAGCTCCAGCAGCTCCTCCTTGAGCAGACCTTCGATGCCGTACTTCATGCCGTACACCTTGTCTGCACCCAGACTGCGGGCGGCTTTGTATACGCCCGCAAGGCTGGAGTTGATCACGGCGGTAGGGCCACCGCTCTGACCAATGATGATATTCTTGGCCATGGAAACCTCCTTCAGATCATTTAAAATGTATCACTGCCGGGCAAACGGTTTTCCGCACCGTCCGGTAAAGTAGTCTGTCGACCCTGCACTGCCAACAGACCGGAACGGCAAAACAGCCGCCTGCCGCAACTGACACAAAAATATTTGCAGCTTGTGTATTCGCTTTTTTGTAAAATGTGCAAAATAAGCTGCAATCCTATTGTACCCGTTTTGCCTGTTGTATGCAAGACCCAATTGGTTGCACAGGCAAAAAAAATATGATAAAATGGGTGCGCACTCCAAAATTACCGGGCAGAAGTACCTGCCTGTTGGGATAATTGCAGAAAGCTGGACAGAGATTATGGGCATTTCACACGAATATCATTCGGCACCCCGGCGGCGCACGGGCGGGGGCATCGGCGGCAAGCTGCGGCTGGCGGGGGTCATTGTGGTCATCCTGCTGGTCGCCTATGCGGTGACCGCCATTCTGGAAAAGGGAACAGCGGCGGAGGACAGCACCCCGCAGACCAGCGCGGGCGGCATTGCGCAGAACATTCTGGCGCCGCTGCCCATGCAGGGCGAGACGGACTCCGGCAGCGAGAGCGCAGCAGCAGGGGACAGCGGCACGGCGCAGGCGGTGCAGCTGGAGAGCTTCGGCCCTGCCCGGCAGACCGATGGTGCCTATACCGTTAAGGCTTACGATGCCAGCGTCATCCGGCAACCGACCTGCGGTCAGGTAGACCTGAGTTATTTTTCGGACGCTGCTTTTCTGGGCGACAGCCTGACGGTGGGCTTTTCGGACTATCAGATCAATCTGAGCGGCGCGCTCATCTGCGGCTATACGGGTGTGGGACCGGACGCCATCGTCAACCGCGCCGCCGTCAAGAGCCCTACTCGCGGGCAGGAAATAGCACTGGATGTGCTGGCAGCGGCGCAGCCCAAAAAGCTGTATATCCTGCTGGGCACCAACACCCTGACCACCTTGGGCGCATCTGACCGTTTTCTGGCCTACTACGGCCAGATGCTGGACGAGCTGCGCCAGACGCTGGGCGAGGACTGCATCATTTATGTGCAGTCCATTCCGCCGGTACGGCCTGCGGCAGCGGAAAAAAGCCGGGTCTTGCCTCGGACGTGCTGCGCGGCGTGAATGAGCAGCTGGCGCAGCTGGCTGCCAGCAAGGGCTGCGTTTATCTGGATCTGTGGGAGACACTGGCTGACGGCGAGGGCAACCTGAAAGAGATGATCGCTGCACCGGACGGCGTGCATCTTTCGGCCGGCAACGGCTACGGCGCATGGGTCACTTACCTGCGCAACCACGCGAAATATTCCGCAAGTAACCCGTGGATCATGGGCAGCGCATACAGCGCAGAATAACCAGAGCAAAGGACAGCTGCACCAAACGATGCGGCTGTCCTTTTTTGCGGGTTCAGCGGGATGTTTTTGCACAAAACAGTCTTTTCTGCATGGGAAAGGCTGTCTGCCAAAAAAGTTTTAGTTGACAGAAAAGGCGAATCATGTTATTCTTTTGTTGATTTTGAGAGACACCGCCTTGCAGAGTCTTTTCAAAGCAATTTACTCGGGACCGCCCAACGGGGCTAAGGCCATACGGACAGCCGGGTCCACTGCCGACCGGCGGCGCAAGCTGCCATTATTGATTGAGTTACTGCGAGACAACGATGAAACGGGCTTTAAACCTTGCGTTGGCTCGCGTGCCGCAGCACTGCTGTTTTGATTAGAAGCAGCGGCTGCCCCTGCGGCAAAGCTCTAAATTTTATAAGTTGGTTCCTTTACAACCATGAAATTGCGCAGCCTATGCGCAGACTTGTGAAACGGTCAATAAGAGTAGTAAAAGTGTAGTTGCTATATAGACTCTCATCACCCCGTCTTTTTGGATCACAGATAACGCGCAGCACCGGCACTTACGGCTGGGTGCTTTATCAGCGCGGAAAAAGCTGTTCCAAGCGCAGGTCTGCACATTTGTGCAGTGCCTGCGCTTTTTTGTTGTGCAAAAAGGGAAACAGGGACGGAGGATAAGATGAACGAGAACAAAGCGCGTTCCCGGCTGGACCAGCGCCGTGCGCCCATCTACGAGGCGCTGGAGCGGTTCCGGCAGATGCGGGTGGTGCCCTTTGACGTGCCCGGCCACAAGCGGGGCCGTGGCAACCCGGAGCTGACCGCTTTTCTGGGTCAGCAGTGCGTGGGCGTGGACGTGAACAGTATGAAGCCGCTGGATAACCTCTGCCACCCGGTGTCGGTCATCCGGGAAGCTGAGGAACTTGCCGCCGATGCCTTTGGTGCGGCACACGCCTTTTTAATGGTAGGCGGCACCACCAGCAGTGTGCAGAGTATGGTACTTACCGCCTGCAAACGGGGCGATGAGATCATTCTGCCCCGCAACGTGCACCGCAGCGTGCTGAACGCGCTGGTGCTGTGCGGCGCTGTTCCGGTGTATGTGAACCCGGAGGTGGATAAGCGTCTGGGCATCTCGCTGGGCATGAAGCGGGAGCAGGTGGCAAAGGCCATCAAGGAGCACCCCAACGCCGTGGCTGTGCTGGTGAATAACCCCACCTACTACGGCATCTGCTCCGATCTGCGTGCCATCGTAAAAATGGCGCACGACGCCGGAATGCTCTGCCTTGCGGATGAAGCCCACGGCACCCACTTCTACTTTGGCGGCGGCCTGCCGGTGTCTGCCATGGCGGCAGGTGCAGATATGGCCTCGGTGTCCATGCACAAGAGCGGCGGCAGCCTGACCCAGTCCAGCCTGCTGCTCATCGGCCCCAATGTGCATCAGGGCGATGTGCGCCAGATCATCAACCTGACACAGACCACCTCCGGCAGCTATCTGCTGATGTCCAGTCTGGACATCTCCCGCCGCAATCTGGCGCTGCGGGGACGGCAGGTGTTCCATCAGGTGGCGGACATTGCTGAGTATGCCCGCGAGGAGATCAACGCCGTAGGTGGCTACTACGCCTTTGGCAAGGAGCTGTGCAACGGCGATTCCGTCTTTGACTTTGACACCACCAAGCTCAGCGTCCATACGCTGGATATCGGTCTGGCCGGCATCGAGGTCTACGACATCCTGCGCGACGAGTACGATATCCAGATCGAGTTCGGCGATATCGGCAACATCCTTGCCTACCTGTCCATCGGCGACCGCCCGCAGGAGGTGGAGCGCCTGGTCAGTGCGCTGGCCGAGATCAAGCGCCGCTACCGCACCGATGGCTCGGGTCTGCTGAGTCAGGAATACATCGACCCCGTGGTGGCTGCCAGCCCGCAGGAGGCCTTCTATGCCCCCAAAAAAGAGCCTGCCCCTGCGGGAGACCGAGGGCATGGTGTGCAGCGAGTTCGTCATGTGCTATCCCCCGGCATCCCCATCCTTGCACCCGGCGAGCGCATCACCAAGGAGATTTTGAACTATATCGAGTACGCCAAGGCCAAGGGCTGCAGCATGACCGGCCCGGAGGACCCTGAAATTTTGCACCTGAATGTTCTGGCATAAGGAGGGAAAAAGATGGAATTTTGGTTTTCAGAGTTTCACACCCCGGATGTGAAGCACAGCATCCGGTGAACAAACAGCTCTATTCCCGGCAGAGCGATTACCAGCGCATCGACATCTTTGAGACCCCGGAGTTTGGCCGGGTGCTCACGCTGGACGGCAACGTGATGCTGACCGAGCGGGATGAGTTCATCTACGATGAAATGATCGTCCATGTGCCCATGGCGGTGCACAAAGGAAGCCAAGGATATTCTGGTCATCGGCGCCGGTGACGGCGGCGTGGTGCGGAGCTGACCCGCTACGACCGCGTGGAGCGCATCGACCTTGTGGAGATGGACCCGCAGGTGGTGGAGGCTTGCCGCGCCTATCTGCCCGGCAATGCCTGCCGTATGGATGACCGCCGGGTGCATATCTACTTTGAGAACGCCCTGAAGTATATCCGCCGCTGCGAGGAAGAGTACGACCTGATCATCGTGGACTCCTCTGACCCCTTCGGCCCTTCCGAGGGTTTGTTCACCCGCGAGTTCTACGGCAGTTGCTTCAACGCCCTGAAAGAGGATGGCATCATGGTCAACCAGCAGGGCAGCCCCTTCTACGCCGAGGACGCCAGCGCCATGCAGCGCAGCCACAAGCGCATTGCCAGCACCTTCCCCATCAGCCGGGTGTATCAGGCACATATCCCCACCTTTGCGGCGGGGTACTGGCTGTTCGGCTTTGCAAGTAAAAAATATCATCCCATCGATGATCTGGACGCAGAGTCGTGGAAGGCGCTGAATATGCGCACCCGCTACTACACCACAAAACTGCATATCGGAGCATTCTACCTGCCGGCTTTTCTGGAGGAGATGCTGCGGGAAGTGGAGGAACACTGATGCACCCCAACGTTGAGAACTTTATCGGCTGCGACAGCAGCTACCGCGCCGCCAGCATCGTGCTGTACGGTGCGCCTTACGATTCCACCACCAGCTACCGCCCCGGCGCACGGTTCGGCCCGGCGGCTATCCGGCACGAGAGCTATGGTCTGGAGACTTACAGCCCCTACCAGAACGCCGACCTGACCGATTTTGACGTGTTCGACAGCGGCGATCTGGAGCTGTGCTTCGGCTCCAGCGAGCTGGCGCTGACCGATATCGAGGCCCGGGCAGAGGAAATTTTGAAGGACGGCAAGTTCCCGCTGCTGCTGGGCGGCGAGCACCTAGTCACGCTGGGCGCGGTGCGGGCTGCGGTGAAGAAATATCCCGACCTGCACATCGTCCACTTCGATGCCCATGCCGACCTGCGGGACGACTATCTGGGCGCGAAGCTGAGCCACGCCTGTGTGCTGCGCCGCTGCCACGAGCTGGTAGGGGATGGCCGTATCCATCAGTTCTGCATCCGCAGCGGAGACCGGGCAGAGTTCGAGTTTGCTGCTCAGCACACCGAGATGCACAAGTTCGATTTTACCGGCCTTGCCGAGCTGACCGCACAGCTGTGCGAGAGCAAGGTGCCGGTGTACCTGACCATCGATCTGGACTGCCTTGACCCCTCCTGCTTCCCGGGTACCGGTACCCCGGAGGCCGGCGGCGTAAGCTTTTGCAGCTGCTGGATGCCATCCGCACTGTGACCAAGGCCAACATCATCGGTGCAGACCTGAACGAGCTGGCCCCCACGCTGGACACCACCGGCGTTTCCACCGCCACCGCCTGCAAGGTGCTGCGCGAGACCCTGATCGCGCTGGACAAGGGCTGGCCGGGCTTTCAGGTATAAATACGAAACTACCATTTTACAGATAAAGGAGTAACCGATATGAGCAAAGTTCTGATCATCGGCTGCGGCGGCGTGGCCTCCGTTGCCATCCATAAGTGCTGCCAGGTGCCCGAGGTGTTCACCGAGATCTGCATCGCCAGCCGTACCAAGGCAAAGTGCGATAAGCTGGCTGCCGAGCTGGCTCCCACCACCGCCACCAAGATTACCACCGCACAGGTGGACGCAGACAAGGTGGAAGAGGTCATCGCTCTCATCAAGGCTTACCGGCCCGATCTGGTAATGAACATCGCCCTGCCTTATCAGGATCTGACCATCATGGACGCCTGCCTTGCCTGCGGCGTCAACTACATGGACACCGCCAACTACGAGCCCGAGAACACCGACGACCCGGAATGGCGCGCCATCTACGAGAAGCGCTGCAAGGAAGCCGGTTTCTCTACCTACTTTGATTACAGCTGGCAGTGGGCCTACGCCAAAAAGTTCGAGGAAGCCGGTCTGACCGCCCTGCTGGGCAGCGGCTTTGACCCGGGTGTGACCCAGGCATACTGCGCCTACGCCAAAAAGCACGAATTCGACACCATCGACACCATCGACATTCTGGACTGCAACGGCGGCGACCACGGCTATGCCTTCGCCACCAACTTCAACCCGGAGATCAACCTGCGCGAAGTGTCCGCCCCCGGCAGCTACTGGGAGAACGGTCACTGGGTGGAGATCCCGGCCATGAGCATCAAGCGGGAGTACAACTTCGATCAGGTGGGCGACAAGGATATGTACCTGCTGCACCACGAGGAGATCGAGTCTCTGGCAAAGAATGTGCCGGGGGCCAAGCGCATCCGCTTCTTCATGACCTTCGGTCAGAGCTATCTGACCCATATGCAGTGTCTGGAGGATGTCGGAATGCTCTCCACCACCCCGGTCAACTTCAACGGGCAGGAGATCGTGCCCATCCAGTTCCTCAAGGCGCTGCTGCCGGACCCCGCCAGCCTTGGCCCCCGCACCAAGGGCAAGACCAACATCGGCTGCATCTTTACCGGCAAAAAGGACGGCAAGGACAAGACCTACTACATCTATAACGTCTGCGACCATCAGGAGTGCTACAAGGAAGTGGGCAGTCAGGCCATCAGCTACACCACCGGCGTGCCCGCCATGTGCGGCGCGCTGATGCTGCTCACCGGCAAGTGGAACACCAAGGGTGTACACACCGTCGAGGAGTTTGATCCCGATCCGTATCTGGATGCACTGGACAAGTACGGCCTGCCCCGCCCGAGAGCCACAACCCGGCTCTGGTGGACTGATGCGGGTGCGCGACAGCCGCCCGCCCTTTGCGGGGCTGGCAAACCTGTCCGAGGCGCAGCTGCACCGCCTGCCCACCCCCTGCTATCTGCTGGACGAAGCCCAGCTGCGCCGCAACGGCGAAATTCTGCTGGGGGTGCAGCAGCGCACCGGCTGCCGCATCCTGCTGGCGCAGAAAGCCTTTTCCAACTTTGATCTCTACCCGGTGCTGGCGCCCTATCTGGCAGGCACCGAGGCCAGCGGCCTGTACGAGAGCCGCTTGGGCAGGGAAGAGCTGCCGGAGAAGGAAAACCATGTGTTCTGCGCGGCCTACCGGGCGGACGAGTTTGAGGAATTACTGCAATACGCTGACCATATCGTGTTCAACTCGCCCAGCCAGCTGGCAAAGTTCGGCCCGGCGGCAAAGGCGGCAGGCAAAAGCATTGGTCTGCGCATCAACCCGGAGTGCTCTACGCAGGAAGGCCACGAAATCTACGACCCCTGCGCCCCCGGCAGCCGTCTGGGCACCACCCGTGCCCAGTGGGACGCCGCCGTGGCAGCGCACCCGGAACTGCCCGCCCTGCTGGACGGTCTGCACTTCCACACCCTGTGCGAGCAGGACGCGGATGCGTTGGCGGTGACGCTGGCAGCGGTGGAGGAAAAATTTGCAGACCTGCTGCCCAAGATGCAGTGGCTCAACTTCGGCGGGGGACATCACATCACCCGTCCGGGCTACGACCTTGCTACGCTGGAAAGCTGCATCCTGTCGGTGCGGCAGAAGTACAGCGTGCAGGTGTATCTGGAGCCCGGCGAGGCTTGGGCGCTGAACGCGGGCTATCTGGTTACCACCGTGCTGGACACCCTGCGCAATGGAGAGACCGGCCTTGCCATTCTGGATCTGTCCGCCGCCTGCCACACCCCGGACGTCATCGAAATGCCCTACCGCCCGCCCCTGCTGGATGCCGGTGAGGCAGGGGAGAAGGCGTGCACCGTCCGGCTGGGCGGCCCCACCTGCCTTGCGGGGGATATCGTCGGGGATTACAGCTTTGACGTTCCTCTTACCGAGGGGGATAAGCTCATCTTTGGCGATATGGCCATCTACACCACCTGCAAGAACAACACCTTCAACGGGATGCCCCTGCCGCCCATCTGGCTGCTGGGCGCAGACGGCAATTGCAGGGAACTGGTGCACTTCGGCTATCAGGACTTTAAAATGCGTCTGGGCGCGATATAAAAAGAAATAGCAAAAGGGTCATCGGCACAGCGATGACCCTTTTGCTGTCTCTGCCTGATGGTGCAATTGACAAAGCGCCGGCAGAAACATATAATTGAGTTTATAAGAAAACTATCGCTATAGAACCGACAAAAGAGGAGAAACAGCGCGTGCGCACATTGTCTGAGATCATTGTCAAGCGGGATTATTCTCAAAAATCGCCGTCTTCCGTATTTTATAAGGATAGCCCCTTCTGGCAAAAGCTGATCTGCATCTGCTATGTGGGTTTTATCGCACTGGCGGGGCTTGGCGACTGGAAAACCCTGCAGAGCATTTTGGGTGGTCTGCCTAAGATTATTACTGCGGGTGTTATCGGCATGGCAATTGTCTATGGATTCATATACCCGGATCTGGAACGAGTAAAAAAAAGGTGTTCTGGCCTGCACTAGTCTATATGTCCCTGATCGCGATGCTGTTCTTGTGGTCCATTGTTATCTGGCTGATGGACTTCAGCGCAATCTCCACGATGATCCGGGCCTGCTCTAAAATGATGTTCCAAAGCATTTCGATCCTTGCAGCGGTGAGCGGAGTATTCCTGCTGGGTTCAAAAACCATTGATCTGTTTGCCATTGCGGTATGTCTGGCAAATGCGGGTATCATGGTTCTGGAGATTCCTACCTTTGGCCTTTCGGCAAGCATCCAATCGCTTATGCGGTGTCTGCTCACCTTTGGCGAAGCAGAGGGATATGCCCGCAATCTGGAAATACATGATCTCACATTTGTGTTTGGCCAGTTGGTGCTTTATTATGCAACGTTTGCCCCGCATGACACAAAACAGGAAAAGCGCCGCCGCTGGCGGATGCTTGCGGCCTGTACATTTTTCTTTTTTGTGGGCATGAAGCGTATCGCCATTCCGGCAGTGGTGCTTTTTATTTTTTGTGGCGCTGATCGTCCGCTGTTTCAAAAACAAAAAGAAACTGATCATCGTGTGGGGCGTTGCGTGGGTTGTGTTTTTCTTTCTGTATATTTACGCAGTTCGCAGTGGCCTTGTTTCAAAGCTGCTGCATATAACGGGCATTGACATGATGGGGCGTGACTACCTGTGGAGTCTTGCTAATGATTACTACGATTTATCCATTACCTATGTTGGCCACGGCTTTGAGTATGTGGACACTATTGTCACCGAATGGTACAATTCAGGCATTATTAACCATCCTTATCCCTTCCATAACGACATTTTAAAAGTGTTTGTGGAAATGGGCTTTCCCGGTTTTGTGTTCTGGACGGGCATCCAATATATCATTACGCAGATCTTCTGGATGCATTACGCGGATGAGGACACCGCGTTGCTGTACCTGAGCAATCTCAGCTACATGACAATGACATACCTTACGGACAACACATCCTTTTCTTTCTGGTGCACGATGGCGCTGCGGCTGCTGCCGCTGGCCTATTCGGTACAGCGGCGCAAGCCGCCAAAGCCGCAGGTCTGGAAGCCGAAGAATAAGAAGGAAATGCAAGACCGCATCCGCATCATGATGCAGGAAATGTAAAAGGAAAAGCGTTATAGGTTTGAACGATTGGGGCGGAGGTGCTTGTGTGCTTCTGCCCCAATAAAATTATACAGGTGCTGAAGTACAACAGCCAATATGCAGGTGAAAAACAGAACGCCCCAGAAGTAGAAGATGCCAAAAGGACGAGCGTTTGTTATATAGTAGTTCTTTGTGACATCGAGAACTGCAAACTGAAATAGATACAGGAACGGAGCATAGGGATTCATTGTGCGGAGAATTCGATTGCCAACTTTGAATTTGTCCAGCAGCCAGATCAAAAAGCAGACCGAAGAAAAGGTTCATGAGATTGTGGAAAATTAAGTCTGGTAAGCTTTTTTCGGGTACGGTTATGGCAAAAAATGAAAAAACAAGCTCCGCAGCGATGATCGAAGGCAGGGCATATTTCTTTTTTAAAAAGCGGCAAAAAAGTCTGCATATTCATAGATAATTACTCCAAAGGGAAAAGCTAGCTCGCTGATGTAATAAACTCTGTGGTTTAAGCCTGTAACAGCATCAAAGATGCAGAGGATCGCAGTGATGATGAATATAACGCCGGAAAGAAAAAACGACACGCCGGAATTTATTTTTTGGGAAAAATGCGGTGGGAAACATAGAAGATCAGATACAGTACAGTCAACGTAGGCATATACCATGACCAGCTGAAAAAATCTGATGTTCGTCTAGCATCGTGTTCCGAATGAGCGTGCTCACAACGCTTGAAAACAGGGTGATCCATAGCAGATCGACGATCTTTTTCCAGAAGTTGCGCAGATAGTTCGGTTTTGAGGCAACAGAGCAAGCAAGCCCAAAGCCGGATGAAATAAAGAAATAACCTACGCCCAATGTGGAGATCTTGCTTAACGGCAATAGAATATGCGGCATAGGAAAAAAACGGATTTGTACAATGGGAAAAGATGATCAGTACTGCAAAAACAAAGCGCAGCTCATGCAGACGGTTCATGGTCTTTTTTGATATCGGCGCCGGTTGGACAGAACTGCATATTTAAAAGACAAAGCACTGCTAAAAAAGATATAAAAAAAAATATAGGGCATATGCGGCCTCCTGACGTTTTTGCTTCTGTGTCTTGCGAATCTCTAAAGAAGGAGAATACAAGTTTATCTTATCATAAGCTGCTTTGCATGGCAAGCAGACAATAAATAAGCACCACACATTTCTGTGTAGTGCTTCTCCTTCTGGTGGAGATTACCGGGCCGATTCAAATCACGGTGACCCTCTTGCAGTCCATGCACGGCGCTCTCCCAGCTGAGCTAAACCCTCACTCGGTTGGCCTTGACAAAAAGCACCGCACATTTCTGTGCGGTGCTTTTTGTTCTGGTGGAGATTACCGGGCCGATTCAAATCACGGTGACCCTCTTGCAGTCCATGCACGGCGCTCTCCCAGCTGAGCTAAGCCCTCACTCGTTTGGCCCTGACAAAAAAGCACCGCACATTTCTGTGCGGTGCTTTTGTTCTGGTGGAGATTACCGGGCCGATTCAAATCACGGTGACCCTCTTGCAGTCCATGCACGGCGCTCTCCCGGGTGAACTGGGCCCTCACTCGTTTAGCACTAACAAAAAAGCACCACACATTTCTGTGCGGTGCTTTTTGTTCTGGTGGAGAATAGCGGGATCGAACCGCTGACCTCTTGCATGCCATGCAAGCGCTCTCCCGAACCATGCGGTTACACACCCCACACAAAGCTGTGGGGATGGATGGCGATTCACGTTAAAACAATGGATTTCAGGAGAAAATGGCAATGATGAAACTTTTGAGCTGTAATTTTAACATGGATACCAACCGGGTAGAGGCAAAATTTGCAGATGGCGTTGTGCTTGCCATCGACTGCCTTGCCATTGAGGACGAATACGGCAATACCCCCTGCACAGCGGGCAGAACTGGACTGGCTGCTGTACAACAAACCTCTGGAGTATGCACAGCTTGTGCTGAGTGGCGAGATAGAACACTACCTCTCCCTTGGCTGCGACCATGGCAGGCTGGAAGATTAAGATTCCCATAAAGAACACGATGCCTACCGGTTTGTGGATTTCCGTAAACCAGTGGGCATCGTTCTGGCATCAGAGTAATGGAGCCGTATAGGAGAAAAGACAATTATATTTTTAATTTTTGATTGACAGCAATCTTATTACAGAGTATACTAACAATAGTTTGTTTCTCATAATTTTCATCAAGAAAGCAAACGAATTTTTAGAAGGATGTGAGATTTTCATGTATTGTCCAAATTGCGGCAAGGAAAATTCCTCGGAAGACAGGTACTGTATCTATTGCGGCTCAGAATTGATTGACAACCAGAATTTTCCAGAAACTTCTGAAGTCGATTGGAAATATGTGTGGCAACAGATTCAGAGCGTTACCAAATCCCTCTGCAAAAAGATCCAGCGTTTTTTCAAGCGTCATCCTAAAATCGCGTTCCCTGTTTTGGCAGCCGTTGGTTGCTTTTTGGCTCTGTCCATTGCAAATGCGACCGTTCTTTCCGGAGAAAGTGTTGCCCGGAGATATTTTAAGGCGTTGATGAATAACGACAGCCGTGCTGTATATGCTTGCCTGGATCTTCCGGAAAGCCAGTTTGTAAATGCGTCCGAATTTGATAAGTTCTTCCGGTCTCTGGGATATCAGGCTCATAATATTGGTGATTATGAGATTAAGGAGTATACTACTTCTTCCATAGAATCTGATATCACATCAAATTACTATATCACCTATTATGTGCGAGGGGACTCTTCTACGCACAGCACCTCTGTAGAGGTCGTCAATGTTCCTCTTTTCTTTGGTCTTATCAACCGTTATAAAGTTCTTTCGGACTATATTTCCTCTGATTTCGGAGTGATTGTTCCGGCAGGCTCGACAGTCTCTGTCGATGGCATTATCCTAGACGGTTCGACAGCTTATGAAAATTACGACCGCTATTCTATTCCATCGTTGTTCTGTACGGGGCATGATATCGCAGTGTCAAACTCTCTTGGCTCCGCAGAAGACAGCTTTGTCCCTTCGCCGGGGTACGGAGACAGCTATACGGTCTATGCTGTAAACTACAATGCAGATACAGTGAATGCTGTCTATGCACAGGCGCAGAACCAGCTGAATTCTATTCTTACAGCGGCAATCGCTCGGCAGGATTTCCCTGCTGATATCGTAAAGTCCGGTGACGCTGACAACAATGTGGCAGACCGTTTCTCTGATTTGAAATCCCGTCTTTATGATACGAGCAACAATACTGGCTTTACAAATATTCAGGTCACTGCTACCACTGATCAATCCTCTCAGCAGGTGTTTGATGCATCTACGATCCAGTATAACTGTACTATGAGGTTTGATTATTCTTATGCGCGTCGTTGGCAGAATTACTGGAGCGGTGAGACTGGAATAGATAATGGCACCAGCTATGGTCAGGCAGCGTTTACTTATGTGTATGAAGATGGAGTATGGGCACTGGAAAGCATCAGCTTCCAGATGTAAAAGTTAAAGGAGTGTTGATCATGCCTTATTGTACAAGATGCGGAAAACCCATTCAGGAGGGTGAACGGTGCAGCTGCACGAAAAAAAATGGCCTAAATTTCAAATTCTCTTCTGATTCCACAGCGGGTTCCCTTTCCTTTGGTTCTGCTGGCCGGAATCCGGATGTTCAGTATGAGCGCGGACAGAAAATTGTGCCGGATAATATTGCTCCTAATGAGAGTGAAATTCCGGTGCGCTAGTATAATTTGTGTGTCATGCGTTCTCGAATCAAGGGTGCCCGAGCAGAGGGACGTCTGCAGCTAACGAATAAGCGAATTCTTTTTTCGGGCAAAAGGAACAGCTCCAGTAGGAGACACAACGATCCAGCATGAGTTCTCCATTGATGAAGTTGCCGGTTTCCAGATTGTACGCAATTTTCGCTTCAGCATTCTGGATCTTCTGCTAATTTTTGCGCTCAGTGTTGCAATCGGTTATATCGGAGTTGGTTTTGGCGGTTTTCTGGGCAGAACACTGAAAGCGTTTGGTCAGCTTCTCGTCTATGTTCTGGCTCTTGCTGTGGCTGTGCCTGCGTTTGTATGGATGCCGCGGGAACAGTATGCTGGCAAATGTGTTTTCCTGTCCGCCAGTGTAGGTTTGTTTACTGTGTTAAGAGAAATGATTTATTTCAAGAGCAGCTTTCTGACTGTTCTTAGCCAAATCTTTATCTATGTCCCCTATCTTATTTTTGGTGTCCTGCTGGCCGCCTGTGTCTTTGCGTTTGCGTTCAAACCGAACATGGAGTTTCTTGTCCGCACCAAAACAGGCGAGGCCGTTATTCCCATCCGCTGCGAAAAGACTGGTTTTGCTGCGCTTGGCAATGTCATCGATGCGCAGTATATGGGATATAACGAGGTTCTGCCTACTGACGAGACAGAAAAAGCAATCCGCGAAATTGGTGCCATCATCAATGATATCCAAAAACTTGGTGATTATGGCATTGCCAAATGGAAAACGGAGTGACTTTTGTCTGTCTGTGTAAAAAAAGATTATTATCTGATTTTTAAGGGTCTCTTTGCAAGAAGAGACCCATTTTTGACAGGAGATTTCTATGGTCAAGTTTGAAGAAGGGCTTGCGGTTGCAAAAAATCACTATTCAAAAACCGGCGAAATAGTCACAGGCGCATGGAACCATCCGGAAATGTGGATCTTCTATGGCTGTATTGGGGATGGGCGCAGAAAGGCAGGCGGACACTATATCTGCATCAATAAAATGACCGGTGCGGTCAGCTTTATTTCCCTGCCCAGCAAGGAAGGATTTAGGATTCTTGATGAAGCGGCCTTTATCCATCCGTGACGCTTTTCTTTTTGGAACTGGTAAAGGATGTTGATATCATATGAGAATTGAAGATCTTGGGCGAGTCCGCTTTCCGGAAAGTATGGAAGAGGCTCTTTCTAAAATCAATCCAAACGGGCATGATGAGGTAAACGATGCCAATTTTGCATGGTCTGGAAACTGCACGCACTGTGTGCCCGCCTACGAACTGCGGAAACGTGGCTATGATGTCAGCGCGTTGCCGTACACGGATGACCCGAATGGCCTGTCTTATGACCCGTTTGATGCATGGGAAGACCCTATTATCCACAAAACTCCCGGCAGCGGCCGCGAGGCAATCGAACGGGCAATGGCATCTTACGGCGATGGGGCCCGTGTGGAAATAGATGTCGGCTGGGCCACTTCTGATGGTAGTGGATTTGATGGACATGTTTTCGTGGCAGAGCAGCGCGATGGAAAGACTTACTTTATCGATCCTCAAAATGGAGACGCTGATGTTAGTTGGTATTTTGATCACGTCCAGCCGGGAGCGACCCGTTTTGCTCGAATCGATAACCTGACACCAAGCGACCGAATCGCTGAATGTTGCGCAAATTCTCAGGCAAATGCCATAAACTATGACGCGGCAGGAAATAAGATTGGTAATTGTTCTGCAACGATTCCGGCAGAGGATATCGATATGTCCACGGCTCGAGGGCTTCCTTCCACTCACTTCTGGAACCGGCGTGCCAGCGAAAAACAATTTTGGGAAAATCACGGTGCCAATAAAGATTTTTATCTGGATCAGGCCAGAGGACTTCCAGCGGTACAGTCCATGTTGGCCGAGGGAAAAAGTCCGGCACAGATCCGAGCGGAGCACCCTAATCTAGGAAACACACTGGATGCGTACTATAATCCAAACAATATGATTCAGGTCAATCGGGACGCAAACGGAAATATGTCCTTTTTGGATGACGGTAAACATCGTGTCCTTGCGGCAAAGGAGCTGGGACTGAAAGTGCATGTCCAGATCGCCAATGATCAGGCACCCAGCAACGTGCAGTCTGCCGCGCCTGTAGGCAAGTCGGCAGCGCAGATTCGGGGAGAACGTTTTCAGGATAGTCTTTTGTCATTCCCTTCTCAGACAGCCTCCAATGCGGCCTCAAATTCCGCCGATTCGGATAGCCGACCGGGTGTTCCTGAGCGGGAAAGAGATATCGTTGCAGAGCGCCAATCCGATGGATGGGAGCGTGGAGCCGCGCTCCAGAAACCTACAGCTTCGGCAAACAGGGAGTTACATGGCAGAACTTCTGAAACGGGAGAAAATTTAAGAGGCAACTATACTGTTGTTGATCCAAACACAGGAACAGTAACGTCCAATGGCAATCTTGAAATTACAAAGGGAAATCACAAAGGAATGCCTTCCCGAACGAGCGCCTACCTTCCTGGCGATGAGCGAGGCCATATTCAGGCATCTTCTCTTGGAGGAAGTAATGACCCTAGCAATATTGTCCCTCAGCACCACGATGTGAACCGCTATGGATGGCGGGGTATGGAGCGCGGCGAAACGGATGCCTTGAAAAATGGAGCGTCTATCGACAGTACGAAAATCGCTTATGTGGATGGAAAGTCCGGAGACCGCCCCTCGGCTTTTATGGTCAATGACAAAATTACATATCCGGATGGTCATACCGAAAATGTTCATCTTTCTTTTTCAAACGAAAGTTACGCCGATCAAGCGGAGGAGGAACGAATCGTTGCCTCTCTGGGAGATGAAATCTATGATGCCCCTAATCCGGATGCTGCCAGAGAATCAATGTCGCCAGAAGAATATAAGGCTCTGATGGAAGAAGCTGATCAAGTGGACTTTGATATCCGAGACGAATATGCACCTGCTGATTATAGTGGATTGCCTCCCTCGGCAAGGGAAGATAATAACGAGGATAAAAAGTCTGACCAGACAGAAGATGACCGTAAGCGAGAGGAGTCCGAGGACACCGAAGAAGCTGATGAGGACGAGGAACCCGAGGACGCCGAAGAGAACGGTGAGAACGAGGAACCTGAGGATGCTGAAGAAACCGGCGAGGGCGAGAATCCCGAGGATGCCGAAGAGAACGGCGAGGACGAGGAATCCGAGGACACCGAAGAGAACGGTGAGGGCGAGAATCCCGAGGATGCCGAAGAGAACGGCGAGGACGAGGAATCCGAGGACACCGAAGAGAACGGCGAGGACGAGGAATCCGAGGACACTGAAGAGAACGGCGAGGACGAGGTACCCGAGGACACTGAAGAGAACGGCGAGGACGAGGAATCCGAGGACACCGAAGAGAACGGTGAAGACGAGGACCCCGAGGACACCGAAGAGAACGGTGAGGACGAATCCTAAGGACACCGAAGAGAACGGTGAGGACGAGAATCCTAAGGACGCCGAAGAAACCGGCGAAGACGAGAATCCTGAGGACGCCGAAGAGAACTGTGAGAACGAGGAACCCGAGGATGCTGAAGAAACCGGCGAGGACGAGGTACCTGAGGACACTGAAGAGAACGGCGAGGACGAGGACACTGAAGAGAACGGCGAGGACGAGGAATCCGAGGACACCGAAGAGAACGGTGAAGACGAGAACCCCGAAGACACCGAAGAGAACGGTGAGGACGAGAATCCTAAGGACACCGAAGAGAACGGTGAGGACGAGAATCCTAAGGACGCCGAAGAAACCGGCGAAGACGAGAATCCTGAGGACGCCGAAGAAAACGGTGAGGACGAGAATCCCGAGGACGCCGAAGAGGCCACCGAAGGCAAGGCGTCTGATAAAGATCAAATCGATGACGAAGAACAAGACCCTGACGATGATGAAACAGACGACAAAAACAGAGAGGATGAAAACGGAATCGAAGATGCAGATGACCCGCAGGATGAAGAGAATGAGTCCAACGGAATCGAAGACGGCTCTTCCGATGATGATGCAGCGGCGATGAGTGCGGAAGAAAATGGCATCTCTGATACGCCCGAGGATTCTCCCTCTCAAGCCAGCGATAACGGCATTTCGGATGACGATTCAGGTCAAACTCCAGCTTCCAAAGAGGACAACGGGATTTCCGATGGAGACAGTGTGCCTGATGCTTCTAATGATCAAGACAATGGTATTTCGGGTGAGGATCCCGCGTCTTCTGGTAGCGCGGAAGCTCCGGCAGAATCAAGCTCGCAAGATAATGGAATCAGTCAATAATAAGGAGGCGGTTGCAAGTGGAACTGATGAAAAAAATAGAAGTATTTGATGGTCGATTGCTTCACGATAAACCAGTACCCTATCCGGTTGGCCCTGTGAAATGTACTTTGCGTGGAGATGGAAGCAGCGCAGGGCAAGTCATCAATTTGGATGAAAATCTGCTCAGCCGGCACATTATGCTTCTGGGAGGTATTGGTACTGGTAAGACGAACACGATCAATCAGCTGCTGAATCAACTGCTGAACAATCTCACAACGGAAGATATTGTGATAATCTTCGATACGAAAGGAGACTTTTATCGGGAATTCTACTCGCCCGGAGATGTTGTTATCAGCAATGACGGTACAGCTACTGGTCCGAACGGCCCGGACTACTGGAATATCTATAATGAAATTGAGCACGATGAGCATATGGAAGAAAATATCATCGAAATTGCAAATGCGCTCTTCCGAGAAAAAAAATCGAAAAAACAAATCAGCCGTTCTTTCCAAATGCAGCTAAAGATATTTTTTCAGCTGTATTGGCGCATTTTATCGACTACGGAAAAGAAGACCTCATGAACAATGAACATCTCAAAGATTTTCTGGACAGCACACCGTCTTCTGACCTGCGCAGGTTGCTGAATATGCGTAAGTCTACACGATCTATGGTAAGTTATATTGCGGACGATTCTTCTGCACAGACGCAGGGCGTTTTGTCAGAGATGCAGCAGGCCGTGCGGGAGATGTTCATCGGAAACTTCAAAAAGAAAGGAACGCTTTCTCTCCGTCAGCTTGTACGTGCAAAAGGTGGGCGCTGCGTTTTTATTGAGTATGATTTGGGCATTGGTTCTATGCTGGCTCCCATTTACAGCCTGATGTTTGATTTGGCAATCAAAGAAGCACTCTGCCGCAAAAAAGAGTGCAGGAAGCGTCTATTTTATCACGGACGAGTTCAGTCTTCTGCCTAATCTGCGTCATGTGGATGACGCTGTTAACTTTGGACGTAGTTTGGGCATCAAGTTTCTGATTGGTTATCAGAATATCGAGCAGATCGCTGATATCTATGGTGAAGCTCGTGCACACAGTCTGCTATCTGGTTTCCTGACGGGCATCTTTTTTCGATGCAACGATGCAGGTTCTGTCCGGTATATTAAAGAATTCTTTGGACAGAACCGAAAGAAAGAGGTGTTTATGTCAGCGGTGCAGGGACGCGGCATCTCTGAACAGATACGGGATGCCTACGTTGTAGAAGACTGGGATATTTCGCGTCTGGGGTTAGGCGATGCCATTGTTGGGCTCCCCTGGTGCGGAACCGTTCCGATTCCATTTTGCACGAGCCTGAATCATACGGAAGGTTATTTTTAAGGAAGTATGTTATGAAAGTATGTCAATATTGCGGCACTTCTGCACGTTTGGATGAACAAAAATTCTGTGCTAAATGTGGCAGGCCATTTGAAACGAATGAATCTGAAGCTCCCGAAACTCCTGTGAGAGTTCGTGTTCCGAAACAGCCTCAGGAGAGTAAAACCGAGGAAAAGAGCGAAAATGTTCCTGCGCGGAGGAAGGTTGCGGAGCCAAAGCCCGAAGTCCCGGCTGAGCCTGCCGCCGCACCTGCTCGACGCAAAACGGTTCGACCTGAACCGAAAAAGCCCGTTGGAATTCCGCCTCTGGAACCTATACCGGTGCTTCCTGTTCAGCCTGAAACACCGGCCTCGAAATCTTCTCAGCCTGAAAATATCCCGTCGCTTCCTGCCGAAGAAGTGCAGAACGCCCCGGCAGAATCTTTCTTTCAAACACGACCGGAACCCGAGGCTTCATCCGAGACTTTACCGGATACTCCGGCTGATTTGGTGGATGCCGTTTCGGAAATGCCGATTTCTCAGTCAAAAAAAGGCCCACCAAAGGTTTTTCTGGTTCTGCTTGTTATTATCTTTGCAGCTGCATTGCTCGGCGGCTTTTTCCTCTGGAAAAAAATCGCGCTGAGCAAAAATGCGACCGTTGGAGGCATTTCTTATAGCATTGCAGATACCGCCAGTCTTTCCGTTGAATCTCCTTCGGATGAAGATTGGAACAACCTGTGCAGGTTGTCTGGTCTGACCAGTCTAACGATTACTGGAAATATCGATTTGGACGCCAGAAAGCTGAATGAATTGAGCACGCTGCAGGCGTTGACGGAGCTTTCTATTGACGGTGCTGTTTTTCCGGACGGGCTTTCTTCGCTGGCGTCCCTTTCAGCGTTGGAATCCCTCTCCCTGACAAACTGTCAGTTGAGCAGCAGCCAGTGCGATGGTGTGAGCTGGCCCGTCTCTCTTCGCAAATTGGACCTTTCGGGGAATGGCCTGACCGATATTTCTTTCCTCCGAAATTGTACATATCTGGAAGAGCTTTTTTTGGACGAAAATAAAATCATTGATTATACTCCTGTTGCCGCTTTGACCGGTCTGACGACACTTGGCGTAGACCAATGTCAGGTTCAGGCGGTTAACAGCTTGCCTGTGCTGAAAAAGTTGCTCGTAAATGGTCAGGAAATCGAGGAACCCGCAGCATATCTGGCGGAGCTGAGTTCGATGACAGAGTCGTATCAGAACATTATCAGTCTGTTCGAGGCTGGTGACTTCGATGCGCTAACGACTGTATTACAGCAGCTCGAGACTGCTGGTTCTCTGGATGAAAATGTATTGACTTACGCAAATGGTTGGCTGATGACCAATAGCTCAGAATGGGATATTATCCGGGCAAGTCTGCCGAGCGGTTCGCAGATGCTTGTATCCGATGGCAACGGTCTCTATTATGGTCAGATGAACAACGGAAAGCGTTTTGGAAACGGTATTCAGCTGTTTGCCGTAAATCATAGTATTTACAGTGGCTCGTGGAATAATGATCTTCCCAACGGCATGGGTACTTACCGTAAAACAATTGCAGACGGAACCGTTCTTGAATTTTCTGGCAACTATACGGATGGCTATGAGAATGGTACTATGACTTTCACAGCCGCAAGTGATTCAGGGACTCAGTCTGGTAGCTACACTGCTGTTAACGGAACTCGCACGACGGTGGAGCAGATTAGCGATAATCAGGTTGCATTTATCCGGTTCGACACGATTTACTGGTACGACGCTTCTCCTGACGGCCACGGTGTAGCGATTGCTTCCATTCCGTATCAGGAAGAGTTATTCAAATTTCGCCAAAAGCAGAACCTGCTCCTTCGAATAGCAAAAATGGCTCCGGTAACAAGAACTCCAGCGGAGCAGAAAGCACGCCCCCTTCTGCACCTCAACCCAGTGCGCCGACCGAAAGCTCTTCTGCAAGCAGTTCAACCGCAGATAGCTCGAATCCATGGAACATGACCCCGGAAGATGCTTTGAAAAAAAATTCAGGATGGTGTACAAACTGCTTCTGATATCTACCATGCAGCAAAAAGAAATCTATGATATGTTCAACTAATCCTGTGGAGAAATTTCAGGAGAATAAATTATGAAAATATGTGCTTATTGTCACACGCCTGCGCGATTTGAAAATCAGAGATTCTGCTCTGTATGTGGCAAATCTGTTTGTGAAGAGGGGCAATCTCCGGAAGTAGTACGTCAGCCAACTCGTAATATGCCTGCATATACTCCCCCCTTCAAAGGAAAAGGAAGGACCTACTCCTGTGACTGCGCCCAAGCCCGAAACAGGAGAAAAAGAATCCTCCGAAGGAAACTGCTTCTAAGCCATCAAAAGCAGAAACGCCCCGACCTGTCCGTCCTCATAATTGGTGGGTTATTCTTGTTATGTGTCAAGAGGTAAAAGCAGAAAAATTTAACAAAATTGTTGCCGGGTGCAGTGAGCACTGGCAACTTTAATAAGCCGACAAGTGTGTCGTCAGCAGAATTTTCAAACTAAAGAATAGCGTTAGCTGTTACTGCTTAGACAGCTGGCAGCAACAGGTATCTTTCTTTGGTGCGCAAATATTCAGTGAATTCGTGCGTAGTAGATTCGCAGGAAATTTCGCACTGCCAGCAATCGTAGACGTAGTAGCTTTCCTTCCAGCGCTTTTGTCCATAAAGCAAAAGACGCTGTTATCTTTGGGGATAAGGTTAGAATAATATTTGCTACAAGGAATACAGCGCGCTCAAATGAGGGGTGAGCTGCGCTTGGAAACGTGACGTGACTGATTCAAAGTTTCAGAACGGTGGTGCATCAATGCCGGCAAAGGCAACGAGAGCTTTCTTTGTTTTTTTGAAACGTCTGACATCACCAATCTCAGCCATTAGAGCAGGGCCTGTAATGGG
>VOFC01000909.1_pt1 | contig 46000 bp, 73 predicted proteins | sample 5384161 | NCBI WGS metagenome assembly VOFC01 (sample SAMN12384722, study PRJNA508395) | human gut metagenome | isolation source: healthy gut B | host: Homo sapiens | reverse complement strand
ATTACGACATCGAGATGATGCGCGAAATCGGCTATTGCAGCGGCATCGAGAATTATTCGCGCTATTTCGATGGCAGAAAGCCCGGCGACGCGCCCTATTCCCTGCTGGACTACTTCCCCAAGGGCTTTTTGTGCTTCATCGACGAGAGCCACGTCACCGTGCCGCAGATTCGCGCCATGTACAACGGCGACCGCGCGCGCAAGGAGCAGCTTGTCGAATATGGTTTCCGGCTGCCGTCGGCGTTTGACAATCGTCCGCTGCTGTTCGAGGAGTTTGAGCAGCGCATCGGGCAGACGATTTTCGTCTCCGCAACGCCCGGTCCTTATGAAATCAGCCATGCATCCCAGATTGTGGAGCAGATTATCCGCCCGACCGGGCTGCTTGACCCCAAAATCATCCTCCGCAAAGCGACCGGTCAGGTGGATGACCTCGTGGGCGAAATCCACCAAGTCGTGGCGAAAAAACAGCGCGTACTGGTGACGACGCTCACCAAGCGGATGGCGGAGAGCCTGACGGAGTACCTGCAAAGCATGGACATCCGCGTCCGCTACCTGCACAGCGACGTGACGACGATGGATCGCATGGCACTGATTCGCGGGCTGCGGCTCGGCTCATCGCCGGGATTGGGTCCCTGTTTATGACCAACGCCGGGGGGCCTGTACACCACCTTCCACTCCCCCAGGGGATCCTGCTGTCCTTAGGGCTCATGGTCTGCGGCACTGTGCTGCCCTACATCCTCTACACCAAGGGTCTCAATGACCTGGGCCCCAAGTGCGGCAAGGAGATCCGCCAGCAGTCCATCGACCAGATCATCGACCAGATCCTCTCCCTCCCCTGAGGGCACCCGGATCCAGGTGCTGGCCCCGGTGATCCGGGGAAGAAGGGGGAGCACACCAAGGTGCTGGAAAACGCCCGGAAGTCCGGCTATGTCCGGGTGCCGGGTGGACGGCAGCCTCTATGAGCTCACCGAGGAGATCAAGCTGGAGAAAAACAAGAAACACAACATCGAGATCGTGGTGGACCGGCTGGTGATCCGGCCGGACATCCTCCGCCGCCTCACCGACTCGGTGGAGACCGCCGCCTCCCTGGGGGGCGGCCTGGTGCTCATCAACCTGGTGAAGGAGGACCAGGACCTCCTCCCTCCCAGAACTACGCCTGCGAGGACTGCGGCATCTCCATTGAGGAGCTGTCCCCGGATGTTCTCCTTCAACAACCCCTTCGGCGCCTGCCCCACCTGCACCGGCCTGGGCAGCCAGATGAAGGCCGACCCCCAGCTGGTGATCCCCAACCCCGCCCTGTCCATCCTGGACGGAGCCATCACCGCCTCCGGGTGGAACAACATCAAGGGGGATTCCATCTCCCGGATGTACTTCGACGCTCTGGCCAAGGAGTACCACTTTTGACCTGCGCACCCCCTCCAGGACCTCCCGCCGGAGGCCCAGGAGGTCATCCTCCACGGCACGAAGGGGGAAGAAACTGAAACTCACCTACCACCGGGCCGATGGAATGGGTTCCTTCCAGCAGGCCTTTGAGGGCATCCTGGACAACGTGGAGCGGCGGTTCACCGAGACCCAGTCCGACGCCTCCCGGAAGGAGCTCGAGGAGTTCATGACCCAGTGCCCCTGCCCCACCTGCCAGGGCCGCCGGCTGAAGAAGGAGGCCCTGGCGGTCACCGTAGGGGGGATGGACATTGACACCTTCTGCCACCAGTCGGTCACCGAGGCCCTGGACTTTGTGGACCACCTCACCCTCACCGAGACCCAGGCCCAGATCGCCCAGCAGATCCTCAAGGAGATCAAAGGCCCGGCTCACCTTCCTCCAGCGGGTGGGGCTGGCCTACCTCACCCTCAGCCGCCAGGCAGGCACCCTCTCCGGGAGAGCCAGCGCATCCGCCTGGCCACCCAGATCGGCTCCTCCCCTCATGGGGGTGCTGTACATTCTGGACGAGCCCTCCATCGGCCTCCACCAGCGGGATAACGACAAGCTGCTGGCGACGCTCCAGCGCCTCCGCGATCTGGGCAATACCCTGGTTGTGGTGGAGCACGACGAGGACACTATGCGGGCCGCCGACTACCTCATCGACATCGGCCCCGGCGCCGGAGCCCACGGCGGGAGGTGGTGGCCGCCGGCACGCCGGAGGAGGGCATGGCCGAGCCCCGGTCCCTCACCGGCCAGTACCTCTCCGGGGCCAAAACCATCCCCGTCCCCCCGCCGCCGGCCGGGCAACGGCCACTGCCTCACCGTCCGGGGGCCGCGGAAAACAACCTGGACCACATCGACGTATCCATCCCTCTGGGGACGTTCACCTGTGTCACCGGCGTGTCCGGTTCGGGCAAGTCCTCCTGGTCAACGAGATCCTCTTCAAGCGCCTGGGGCCGATTTAAACCGCATGAAGGTGCGCCCCGGCAAGCACGACCGTTTGGAAGGGGAGGAATTTTTGGACAAGGTCATTGCCATCGACCAGAGCCCCATCGGCCGCACCCCCGGTCCAACCCCGCCACCTACACCGGGCTCTTCAACGACATCCGGGAGCTCTTTTCGCCTCCACCCCTGACGCCAAGTCCCGGGGGGTATGGCCCCGGGCCGGTTCTCCTTCAACGTGAAGGGGGGCCGGTGCGAGTCCTGCGCCGGGGACGGCCTGCTGAAGATTGAAATGCACTTCCTGCCGGACATCTACGTCCCCTGCGAGGAGGTGTGCAAGGGCAAGCGCTACAACCGGGAAACCCTGGACGTGAAGTACAAGGGCAAGAACATCCACGACGTGCTGAACATGACCGTGGACGAGGGTCTGGCGTTCTTCGCCAACCTCCCCAAACTCCGGCGGAAGCTGGAGACCCTCTCCTCGGTGGGCTTGGGTTATCTGAAGATCGGCCAGCCCTCCACCACCCTCTCCGGCGGCGAGGCCCAGCGGGTGAAGCTGGCCACAGAGCTGGCCCGCCGGTCCACAGGCAAGACCATCTACATCCTGGACGAGCCCACCACCGGCCTGCACACCTACGACGTGCACAAGCTGCTGGAGGTGCTGGACCGCCTGGTGGAGGGAGGCAACACCGTGCTGGTCATTGAGCACAATCTGGACGTGATCAAAACCGCCGATTACCTCATCGACCTGGGCCCCGAGGGGGCGGCGGCGGGGGCCACATCGTGTGCACCGGCACCCCGAAGAGGTGGCCCAGTGTGCAGCCTCCTACACCGGCCAGTACCTGAAGCGGATGCTGGAGAAATAAACCGCCCGGGACAAGGTTCCCCCCGCCCCTTTGGCGCATAGCATGGGGCGGAGGTGTTCTCTGTGGAAATTCTGCTGGCGCTGTTCGGTTCGGCCCTGCTGGTGCCGCTGGGCCATTGGCTGCTCCTTCGGTTCTCCCCCCGCCCAGACGGGGACCATGCCGGTGTTCGCCGTGATCCCCGCCGCCGGGGACGGGGAGGGGCTGGAGCAAACCCTCCGCCACCTGCGGTGGCTTCAGGGGGGAAAAGCTGGCCCCCTTCACCCCCCTGGTGGTGGACGCGGGCCTCTCCCCCCAGGGGCTGGCCCTGGTCCAGGCCCTGCGGCGGCAGGGACCCCACCCTCCTCTTCTGCCCGGCAGAGGAGGCCACATACATCCTACAAAGGAAAGGTGACCATGGATACTTCTCCTCTGAACTGATCTTCCTGGACGGAACTGTCTCCGCGGTGATCTACCGCAACGAGGAGAACGGCTATACCATCCTGCGCCTCGAAACCACCGACGAGGGGGGAGGAGGTCACCGTGGTGGGCACCATGCCCGGGATAAACCCCGGGAGGGCCTCTCCGTCCACGGCCAGTGGACCCGCCACAGCACCTACGGGGAGCAGTTTAAGGCCGAGATCGTAGAGCGGCGGATGCCCGTGGGGGGAGAAGGCTTTGCTGGAATACCTGGCCTCCGGGGCCATCAAGGGCATCGGCGCCGCCACCGCCCGGCGGCTCGCTGGACGTCTTTGGGGAGGATATCCTCACCGTCATCGAGGAGGACCCCCAGCAGCTGACCAAGGTGCGGGGGCATCTCCCCAAGCGGGCGGGAGACCATCCACCAGTCCCTCTGCCTGCGGCTGTCCATGCGCCGGTCGCTGGACTTCCTCTCCGCCCACAGCCTGCCCCTGTCCATCGCCACGCCCTGTACCGGCGGTATGGGGATCTGGCCCTGAACGCCCTCCGGGCCAACCCCTACCTCCTGATGGAGGACCCCTGTTCGTCTCCTTTCCCGCGGCGGACAAGCTGGCCATGGACCTGGGGTTCTCCCCTGAGGACCCCTCCGGCTGGAGGCGGGGATCCTGTACACCCTGGCCCACAACCTGGACAACGGCCACGTCTTCCTCCCCTACGCCAAGCTCCTGGCCGCAGCCCAGCGGCCGCTGGAGGGGAGGCCGACGCCGTGGGAGGCCTGCTTCCAGGACCTGCTGGACCAGGGCGGATCGTCCGGGACGCCATCGCCGGGCAGGACGCCTGCTACCTGGACAAGCTCTACCACTGTGAGACCTATGTGGCCCACGCCCTGCTGGCCATGGACGGGGGGAGCTCTGCCCCCAGACGATTTGGAGGACCTGCTGGTGCAGATCCAGCGGGACCAGGGCCTCACCTACGCCCCCCTCCAGGTGGAGGCGGTGAAAACCGCCGCCCGGCAGCAGGTGATGCTCCCTCACCGGGGGCCGGGCACCGGCAAGACCACCTCTCTGCGGGGATCCTGGCCCTCTTTGACCACCTGGGGCTGCGCACGGCCCTCACCGCCCCCACCGGGCGGGCAGCCAAGCGCCTGGCAGAGACCTGCGGGGCGGAGGCCTCCACCATCCACCGCCTCCTGGAAACCCGGTACGACAGCCACACCGGCGGCCTCACCTTCGCCCACAACCAACGGGAGCCCCTGGACACCGACGCGGTGATCCTGGACGAGGCCTCCATGGTGGATGTGGTGCTGATGCAGGCCCTGCTGGAGGCCTCCCCCCGGGGTCGCCGCCTGGTGCTGGTGGGGACCCCCACCAGCTGCCCTCGGTGGGGCCGGGAAACCTGCTGTCCGACCTGCTCCGCTCCCCCACCGGCTGCCCACGTGGCGGCTGACGGAGATCTTCCGCCAGGCAGCGGCCTCGGCCATCATCCGGGGGCCCACATGGTGGACGAGGGGCACTGCCCCACCCTCACCAACGACCCCAAGGGGGACTTCTTCTTCCTCCGCCGCCTGGACCCCGGGACGGCGGTAGACACCATCGTGGACCTCTGCCGCCGGCGGCTGCCCGAGAACATGGGCATCCCCCGGACCAGATCCAGGTCCTCTCCCCCACCCGGAAGGGGGCGGCGGGCACCGCCGCCCTGAACCGGGCCCCTCCAGGCGGCGGTGAATCCCCCCGCCCCGGGGAAGGTGGAGAAGGCCTTCGGCCCCACCCTTCCGGGAAGGGGACCGGGTGATGCAGGTGAAGAACAACTACGACGTCATCTGGGCCTCCACCGACGGGAAGGAGGTGGGCATGGGCATCTTCAACGGGGACATCGGCCAGATCACCGCCATCGATCCCTCCTCCGGCCTGGTGACGGTGGACTTTGAGGGTCACCTGGCCCAGTACACCCCCGACATGATGACCCAGCTGGAGCCCGCCTACGCCATGACCGTCCATAAATCCCAGGGCAGCGAGTACCGGGCGGTGATCCTCTCGGTGGTGGAGGCCGCCCCCATGCTCCTCACCCGGGGGGTGCTGTACACCGCCATGACCCCGGCCCGGGAACTGCTCATCCTAGTGGGGGACGACCAGGTGGTGGCCCGGATGGCCGCCAACGACCGCCAGCGCGGCGGTACAGCGGGCTGCGGGGCCCGGCTGTCCCGGGCCGCCCCAGAACAGGAGGAGAACCATGTCTCTGCGCAAACAACTTCTGAACCTGCTCTTCCCACCCCGATGCCCCTTCTGTAACCAGCCCCTCCACGACGCTGAGACCGGCCCCTGCCCGACTGCCAGCAGGCCCCTTCTGGACCCAAGGGGCCCAGGGCGTGGCCCGGGACAGAACTTTGTCCGCCGCGCCTGCGCCGGGTGGTACCGGGGCGGTCTACGGGACTCCCCTGCGCCGGTTCAAGTTCTCCGGCCAAAAGGGGTATGCCGCCACCTATGGCCCCATCCTGGCCCAGGCGGTGCGGACCTACCTCCCCGGCAGCTACGATGTGCTCACCTGGGTGCCCGTCTCCCCCCCCGGCGGAAGGAGCGGGGGTATGACCAGGCCCAGCCGCTGGCCCAGGCCACTGCCCAGGCCTTGGGCACCGAGGCCGTCTCCCCTGCTGGCCAAGACGGGGCACAACGCCCCCCAGTCCTCCCTCACCCAGGGCAGCCAGCGGCGGTCCAACGTGGCGGGGTGTACACCGTCCCCAGCCGGAGGCGGTGGCCGGCCGACGGGTGCTGGTGATCGACGACATCCTCACCACCGGCGCCACCCTAGAGGAGGCCGCCCGCACCCTTCGGGCCGCAGGCGGGCCCAGGTGGTGGCTGCCGTCCTGGCGCGGACGCCGGGGAAGCAGGACATTGCCCCATAAATTTTGCCCCCTGGCTTGGCCGGGGGCCTTTGTTATCGATCCTCCGTCATTGGTAGGTGGTCCCGTTGGGACCGGCGCAGGATGGGCCCTGCCACGTGGGTTCCCGCCCGGTCCCGGGGGGATCCAGGCTTTCTAGAGAAAGCCCGGACGCAAAGAGTCGCGGGGAGGACCCCCCCCCCCCTTTTTAGGGCCCGCCTGTTCCCACTCGCTGGTTTTGGCGTGGTGGGGCGCATTGGGGCGATGGTGCGTCTATTTCGTAGCCCATCTCCGTACCCTGATTTGGGACGCTTTTTTCGTGTAGGGCTGCACAGACCAGAGGCTTCCCCTCTGGGGGGAAGCTGTCACCGAAGGTGACGGATGAGGGGGCGACCGGCTTGCCCAACGGAGCAACAGAAAAACCCGTTGAGGCGACAGGCTGGTAGCCCCCTTTTTCTACAAGGAAAGGTTGGGTACAGGATCGCCCCCTCATCCGCCCCAGTGTGTGCGCACTGGGGCACCTTCCCCCCCAAGGGGAAGGCTTTGCGGGTGGAAGGACCCTTCCCGTCTGCAAAACCACCTCCCCCAGCCCGCCCAGCTGGGGGGCGGGCCGTTACGGGCGTTGAAAAAATGGGCCGCAGGCCAGTCTCGAAAATAGAAAAACCTCCCCAGGCCCCCAACCAGAGAGGGGTCCAGGGAGGAAGAACCTCTTCCCGCCCTGGTGTTTTTCCTCCGGCTTTCTTCCAAAGAAAGCCGGGCTCCCCCCTGCGGTCGTCGGCGGGGAACCACGTTGCAGGGCCCACCCTGCGCCGGTCCAGAAGGCCCCTCAAACGGGCCCCCGCCCGGGGCCGGGCGGGCAACGGGGCGCTGCGCCCCGAGGTAACTTCAGAGGTACCCACCCATAGGGTACCCCCTCCCTTAGAACCAGCGCGATTCCAAGGAGACTACACTCCTCAGAACCGCAGCTTCCAAAATTCGTTGGAAAGCCTCTTTTCGTTTGGAGTATACTCTGTTCACCGACAAACACAGGAAGGGGCGCGAGGATATGGACAAGCAAGGACAAGGGGGCTTTGCCCGGGCCATCGCCATGGACCTGGGCACTACTTCGGTGCTGGTGGCCGTGCGGGGGGCGGGGGATCCTCCTCCAGGAGCCGTCGGTGGTGGCGGTGGACCGCCACACCGGCAAGATCCTGCAAGTGGGCCAGGCTGCCCGGCAGATGCTGGGGCGGACCCCCGGGGACCTGGTGGCGGTGCGCCCCCCGGGAGGGGGGTGATCTCGGACTGCACCGTGGCCGAGGCCATGGTCCGGGCCTTCCTCCACAAGGCCGCTCCGGGGCGGCTGCTGAAGCCCCGGCCGCTGGTGTCCGTCCCTTCGGGGATCTCGGAGGTGGCGGAACGGGCGGTGGTGGAGGCAGGGCTCCAGGCGGGGGCCCGGCGGGTCTACCTCATGGAGGAGCCCCTGGCCGCCGCCCTGGGGGCGGGGATCGACATCGCCCAGCCCGAGGGCCACATGGTGGTGGACATCGGCGGGGGCACCACCGACGTGGCGGTGGCCGCCCTGGGGGCGTGGTGGCCTCCACCTGCCTGACCACCGCCGGGGGACCAGTTTGACGAGGCCCTTATCCAGTACGTCCGCCAGACCCACGGCCTGCTCATCGGCGCCCGCACCGCCGAGGAGGTCAAATGCGCCATCGGCCAAGTGGCCGGGGAGGGGGAGGAGACGTTGGCCGTGAAGGGCCGGTGCCTGAGCACCGGCCTGCCCCGGGAGGTCACCCTCTCCGGCAAGGAGACCGAGACCGCCTTCGCCCCCGTGGCCCAGACCATCGTGTCCGCCGTCCAGGACGTGCTGGAGCGCACCCCCTGCCGGAGCTGGCCGCCGACGTGGCGGTCAGCGGCATCCTCCTCACCGGGGGCGGGGAGCCTGCTTTGGGGGATGGACGCCCTCCTGGCCCAGGAGACGGGGATGGCCACCCACCTGGCCGAGGACCCCATCCGGGCGGTGGCCCTGGGGCTGGAGGCCACCCTCCCCCACCTGGCCAAGCGGCAGGAGGGGGGTGCTGAACCTGGCCCGCCGCCGGCAGGTGGAGGTGTGAGGCCCAGCGGCTCCCAGGTGGGGCCGGGGGCCTGGGGCCTCCCCGGTAGGGCGTACCCTGCGGGTGGGCGGGGCTCTTACGAGGCCTCGGGGCGCAGCGCCCCGTTGCCCGCCTACCCGGCAGGGGGGTCCCCATTTCTCCCGAGAAATGGGGAGAAAGAGGGCCGGGGCAAGCCCCTGGACCCCGTTTTTTTATAGCCGCTCGTTCCCACTCGCTGATTTTTGCTCCAGTTGTCTCTGCAACGGTCGAGGGGCTATTTCCTCCGGTATACTAAGACCGATTTGGGACGCATTTTCGAGAAAAAACATACTGGAAAGCATTTTTGCGAAAGAAAGTTTCCAAATCAGGGTACGTATGTGGGCACCGTAATAGCCCAACGACCGGAACAATGTGGCACCCAACCCCAAAACGAGCGAGTGGGAACGAGCGGGCCATAAGAAAAAGGGGGAGCGGGGGGCTACCCCCCCGCGGCTCTTGCGTCCGGGCTTTCTCTAGAGAAAGCCTGGATCCCCGCCCGGGACCGGGCGGGAAACCACGTTGCAGGTCTGGACCTGCGCCAGTCCCAACCGGCCCACCTGCCGACAACGACAGAAAAGGACCGCCGAATCCTCGGCGGTCCTTTCCTCATCCTATGGGGTTGTAGCCCGCTCATCCCTCCGGGAAGAGCAGCTGCAGAATGTGCCGGGCATCCGCCCCGCCGGCCAGCAGGGCCCCCCGGCAGGACTTGCAGTAGCAGACCACCTTGTCGGTGGTAAACTGCTTGCAGTAGTCAGTGAAGTAGGCCTGGCGCGCCTCCGGGGACAGGGGGCGGAACATGTGTCCCCCTCCTCCACGTAGCGCTTGGGGGCCAGTTTGGCGTTGCTGGGGTTGCACTCGGCGGTGAGGTTCATACCGCAGAAGGTGGTCTTCTCATGGTTCTCCGGCAGTTCCACCACCTGAATGTTCATCTTCCGCATGAGGGAGCGGATGGCGTCCTGCACGTGCCGCTTCTCCACAGCCAACCAGCAGTCCTGAATGGTCATTTTCTCCCCGTGATAGTCGGGGAAGGGGAAGTCCGGGTCATTGTCGATGATCTCCCAGACAAACTCGATGCTTTGCCGGGGTCTCCGCTCGGCGATGATGTTGGCGCAGTTGTTGCACACCACCAGGGCAGTGTCCGCCTGGGTGGATTTACCATGGTCCACCCGCGGCATCCCACAACTTCCACCGGGCGTTTCGACTGGATGTACTCCGCCAGCTTTTTGCTGGCCTCAGGATAGTCCTTTTTAATCTGACATCCGGGATAAAATAGCGTTGCCATATGCACTCTCTCCTCCGTATTCATGAATGGGATCTAAGACACCTCTTGGGGGCGCCGTCAACGAGGGTTTCCCCTCATTGTTTCCGTTTTGCTTCCTCTGCCAAGGCGATCTGGAGGGCCTTGGACAGCTGGTCGGGACAGGAGGTGGCCTTGTAGCCGCAGCGGATGCCTTGGATCTTCTGGATGGCATCCTCGGCCCGCATCCCCTCCACCAGGCGGGCCACCCCCCTGGCTGTTGCCGTGGCAGCCGCCGACGATCTCCACCTTTTGGACGACGCCGTCCTCGATCTTCACGTTCATCTGCTGGGAGCAGACCCCCTTGGTTTTGTACTGAATGGTCAAGGTTTCCCACCTCCTTTCCTGGGGCAATATAAATTCAGTTTATCTTACCAGAGGTTCCAAAAAAATGCAAGGGACCACAGCCCATGGAAACCTTGCGTATCATTGCCGCGTCTTTTTGCAAAAAACGGGCCATAGTAAGCTTGCGCGTGGTTTCGCAAAGGGCGCACCCTGTGGATCAGCCCTCTGGGAATCCCCTGCGCGCCTTGCATTGGTTCACAAGGGAGGTGATTGTTTGCAAGACACCAAAACCTGTCCCGGCGCCGGCGGGGCCTGCCCCTCTTCCGGGCGCCGCTCCCTGCTGGCCGCTGCGGTGATGGTGGTCCTCTCCTGGCCCCTGCCGCCCAGGCGGCGGAGAAACAGGACGCCTCCACCCGCTATGTGGTCCCCTGGGCAAGGCCGTGGGCATCAAACTCTTCGCCCAAGGAGTGCTGGTGGTGGGGCTGTCTGACCTCACCACCGACCAGGGGCTGGCCTCCCCCCCTGCCCGGGCCTGCGGGCTCCAGGCGGGGGACGTCATCACCCACATCAACGGCACCCAGGTGAGTTCCATTGAGGCCGTCCAGGCCATGCCCAAGAGCTCCAAGGGCAGGCGATGACCCTCACCATCACTCGGAACGACGTCAGCCAGGAGATAACCGCCCACGCCGCCCAGTCCAGCGACGACGGCCAATACAAACTGGGGGCCTGGATCCGGGACTCCATGGCGGGCATCGGCACCCTGACCTTTGCCGACCCGGAGACCGGCCTCTTCGGCACCCTGGGCCACGGCATCAATGACGTGGACACCGCCGTGCTGATGAAGCTCCAGTCCGGGGCCATCACCCCCCGCCTCGGTGGCCGGGGTGGTGAAAGGGATGAACGGCCGGCCTGGGAACCCGGGGGGGCCTTCTCCTCCAGCCAGACCCTGGGGACCCTGTACGCCAACACCCAGAGCGGCGTCTTTGGGTACCTCCAGGACCCGGAGGCCGTCACCGGCACCCCTGTGCCGGTGGCCCAGGAGGCGGAAGTCCACACCGGCCAGGCCACCATCCTCTCCAACGTCTCCGGCACCCAGGTGGAGGAGTACACCGTGGAGATCCTCAAGGTCTACGACGACAGCCGGGACACCCGGGACCTGATGCTCCGGGTCACCGATCCCCGGCCGCTGGAACAGACCGGGGGCATCGTCCAGGGATGTCCGGCTCCCCCATCCTCCAGGACGGCAAACTGGTGGGGGCCGTGACCCATGTGCTGGTGGACCACGCCGACCGGGGGTACGGCATCCTGGCCCAAAACATGCTGGACCAGGCCCAGCAGGCCCAGACCACCTGACCCCTTCCCGGCGGCCGGCGTTCCGACTGCCGGGATACTTACTTGACTTGGGCGCTTTGGCCATGATACACTGAAAAAATACCATATTTTTTGGAGGTGTTTCCCATGGCAGGAAAGAGACTGGCTTCCCTCCTCGTCGCCGTTCCTCTGATCCTCTCCCTCTTGGCTGTCCCCGCCGGGGCGGCAGGAGCGGTGGGGGTGACCATCGACGGCACCCCGGTCCGCTTCGCCGGCGACTACGGCGTCCCCTTCCTGGACAGCGCCGGCCGTACCCAGGTCCCCTTCCGGCGGACGTTGGAGGTCTTTGGCTGCACCGTCTCCTGGGACAACCCCAGCCGCACCGCCTGGGCGGAGAAGGACGGGGTGCAGGTGGCCGTCCCCATCGGCCAGCCCTGGATGACCGTCAACGGCCACCGGGTGGACCTGGACACCGCCGCCCAGATCCGAGACAACCGGACCTACCTCCCCATCCGCCCGGTGCTGGAGGCCTTCGGGGCCTATGTCACCTGGGACGGGGCGGCCCGCCAAGTGGTGGTGACCACCGGGGCCGCCCTGGTCCGGGTCCACTTCCTGGACGTGGGCCAGGGGGACGCCGCCCTCATCGACTGCGGCACCACCGAGGTCCTCATCGACGGCGGGGACAACGGCGCCGGCGCGGCGGTGGCGGCCTATCTGGCCGCCTATGTGGACGGGCCCCTAGACTACCTCATCGCCACCCACCCGCACGCCGACCACATCGGCGGGCTGGACGAGGTGCTGGCCGCCTACCCGGTGGGGGAGGTCATCGACAGCGGCCGTACCTCTGACACCAAAACCTATGCCGACTACTGGGCCGCCGTCCAGGCCGAGGGGTGCACCCTCTCCTACGACGAGGACCGGATCCTCCCCCTGTCGGACAACACCGTTCTCTCCCTCCTGGAAACCGGGGATGCCTGGGGGGACAGCAACGCCTGCTCCGTGGTGGCCCAGCTCACCTGCGGCAACGTCCAGGTCCTCTTCACCGGGGACATGACCGCCCAGGTGGAGGCGGCAACCCTCCCCCTCTTCGGGGACATCGACGTGCTGAAGGTGGCCCACCATGGCTCGGCCTCCTCCACCTCCCAGGCCTTTCTGGACGTGGTGCGGCCGGAGTGCGCGGTGATCTCCTATGGCCAGGGCAACCGGTACGGCCACCCCACCGCCCAAGTGCTCCAGCGGCCGCTGGGCCAGGGCATCTCGGTCTATGGCACCGGCAAGAGCGGCCCCATCGTCCTCACCACCGACGGGACCACCTACAGCTTTAACACTTCGGTGACCCTCACCGCCCACGATGCGCCAAGCCCGTGAGCGGAACATGCCCCCATCGCATGGGCGCAAGGCGCGCCTCCCCGGGCAGCACCTTTGCTTTTTCTTCTAAAAAGAAGGGAAAAAAGGTGTTGCCTTTTTGTAGTTTTTGTCAGTATAATGGGAACAGTTCCCAGGCCATGTTCCAGCGCCACTTTCCCTTCGCCTGGGTGCTATCCGGGGCGCTTTGGAAAGGATCGTGACCCTTTATGAACACCATGCAAATCATTGCCATCGTCATCTTTGCCGCTACCATCATCACCGTTATGACGGAGAAGGTCCACCGGGCCGTGGCCGCCGTGGTGGGTGCCTTACTGCTCATTCTCACAGGCGTTCTCACGGTGGAGTCCGGCTTCTCCTATGTGGACATCAATACCATCGGCGTTCTCATCGGTATGATGCTTTTCGTAGCGATCGTCAAGAACTCCGGCATCTTTGAATACATTGCCATCAAGGCGCCCAAGATCGCCAAGGGCCGGCCCTGGCCCCTGATGCTCCTGCTGTGTATCATCACAGCGGTGCTCTCCGGGTTTTTGGACAACGTCACCACGGTGCTCCTCATCGGCCCCATGACCCTGGCCATCACCAACATGCTGAAGACCAGCCCTGTCCCCTTCTTCATCACCCAGATCATGGCCTCTAACATCGGCGGCACCGCCACCCTCATCGGCGACCCCCCAACATCATGATCGGCAGTGCCGCCGGGCTCAGCTTCCTGGACTTTGTGGCCAACACCGGCCTGGCGGTGGTCTTCGTTCTGGCGGCCATGCTGGTGTGCTTCTACTTCATCTATGGCCGGAAGCTCCATGTGGAGGAGGGCGCCATGGCAGAGGTCCTTCAGCTGGATGAGAGCAAGGCCATCAAGGACCGCCCCTGCTCATCAAGAGCGTCGTCATGATCATCCTGGTGGTCTTTGCGTTCATCTTCCACTCCCAGCTCCACCTGGAGTCCTCCACCGTGGCCCTCACCGCCGCAGGGATCATGCTCCTCATCGGCCGCCAGGATGTGGAAGAGGCCATCGCCGGCGTGGAGTGGTCCACCCTCATCTTCTTCACCGGCCTGTTCATCGTGGTGGGCGGCCTCCAGGAGACCGGCGTCATCCAAATCGTCGCCAACACCCTGGTGGACATGACCGCCGGCCATATGCCCCTCACCATCCTGCTGATCCTGTGGGTCTCGGCCATCATCTCCGCCTTCCTGGACAACATCCCCTTCGTAGCCACCCCTCATCCCCCTGATCCTCACCATGGAGAGCAGCGGCGTAGACGTGGCGCCCCTCTGGTGGGCCGTCTCCCTGGGTGCCTGCATCGGCGGCATCGGCACGCTCATCGGCGCTTCTGCAAACGTGGTGCTCTCCGGCATCAGCAACCGCCACGGCTTCCCCATCACCTTCGCCAGCTACTTCAAGGTGGGCTTCCCCTGATGCTGCTCTCGGTGGGCATCTGCACCATCTACATGCTCCTCCGGTACTGTTGAGGAGTTTAGGGCCCCAGGTCTCCCCTCTGGGCGCCCCACATCTGAAAAGGAGCGTTACTATGAGCGTATCTACTTTTTAGCAGCGATTTTGTCCACACTGCCCTCATCCAGATGGGCGCCAACCAGATCAAGGTGGTCAGCGGCAAACAGATGGTAATCACCTTTGACCTGGGCAACGAACTGGACCTGGTCTATGTCCTATCCGTGAGCAACGAGAACAAGTGCTTCCTCCAGCGGGCCCGGCCCTACCCCATGGTCCACGGCAAGTTCGCCAGCACAGAGGAGATCCTGCCCTTCATTGAGCGGGACTACCACGCCTTCCTGAACGCCCGGAACAGCCGCAACTACGGCACCTTCGTGGACGTGGCCCGGAAGACCCTGGCCCTCACCCAGAAGATGGAAGAGCTTTTCATCACCCACAACCTCAGCCCCCCGAGGACCTGGCCCTCCTCCACGCCCAGTGCGACCAGATGGACGCCCTGATGAAGGAGGTGGCCCACCGCTCCCCGGAGATCTACTGCGAACTGTAATCCTGCCCACAGAACACCCTCCCTAGAGGCCATTGCCTCCAGGGAGGGTGTTTTTAGTATTTCCCGGCCCGCAGGCCCCGGGCGGGAGGCCATGAGGGCGGCCGCCCCTAGGGGCCACCACCCCCCTCGGTAATGGGCATGGCCCACCACAGGGCCTGCCCGCCAAAGGGGGAGGCAGGGCCAGGATGAGCCCCCGCTGAGCACCAGCCCCGGACCACCGACACCCCGAAGGCGCTCCCCCGGCCGGAGCACCGCCTGGAGGTAATAGGTGGAAAAGACGTTGAAGGGCAAGAGCAGGAAGGACAGGCCATAGGTCCGCAAGATCCCCGGGGCGATGGCCAGCACCTGGGCCGTGGTGGCCATGAACAGGGGCGATGAGGGGCTGGGGGAAGAGGAGGAGGACCGCCGTCCACCCCACCCCGAAGGCCGCCGCCGTGTACAGGGCGTACCGCGGCACCCCCAGGATCCGCCCCCCTGCCGGGCCCCGTGGTTCTGGGAGAGGATGGGCTGGGCGGCCTGGCCCACGCTGTAGCCGCAAAGACTGGACCAGGGTGCTCACGTTCACCAGCACCCCGTAGACCGCCAGGGCGTCGGTTCCCAGCCAGGCCATAATCTGCCGGTTGAAGAGGATGGTAAGGATGCCCATGGCGATGTCCACGAAAAAGGCGGAGAACCCCGTGACCCCAATCCTTCCCACGGTGGGGAGCGTGCGGCCGCCCCGCACCAGGCGCAGGGTGCTCTTCCGCGAGAGGGAAGTGGGTGGCCATGAGGAGCACGGCGATCCCGCCCCCAGGCAGGTGGCGATGCCCGCCCCCAGGATGCCCAGGTCCGCCACGAACACCAGGTAGTAGTCCCCAAAGATGTTGAACACGCCCCCGGCCACCACCGCCCCGGTGGCCAGGGCCGGGCGGCCGTCGTTGCGGAGGAAGGCCGCCAGCATCTGGTTTAAGAGGAAGAGGGGGACGCAGAACTTCACCGGGTAGAGATAGGCCTGGGCCAGGGGATCAGCTCCCCCCCCGCCGAAGAAGCGGATCAGGGGACCTCCCACACCACCAGGCCGGCCCACACCAGGCAGGCGATGACCACCGTGGTCCCCAGGGCCACGGTGAAGACCCGGTTGGCCTCCCGCACCCGGCCCTGGCCCCGGTAGGCGCTGTAGAGGACGGAGCCCCCATGCCAGTGAGCATCCCCAGGCTGTAGAGGATGTTCCACACCGGGGCCACCACCGCCAGGGCGGCCGCCCCGTCGGGGCCCTGGTACTGGCCCACCATGGCCATGTCCACCAGGCTGTACACCGCAGCAGCATGGCGCTGCCGAAGGCGGCGCCCAGATAGCGAAAAATAGGTTTGCTTGATGTTTCCCCGCAAAGAGATCCACGGTTGCTCTCTCCCCTTCCCCGCCGGCCCCTTGCCCAGGCCAGCAAAAAAAGCCGGACAGGGCAACAGGCATCTCAGCCTATCACCTTATCCAGCTTGCCATTTCTCTGTTGAATGACGCACCCTCCAGTGAATGGAAGCATTGTAACAAATTTCAGCAAAACCGTCAAGCCCTGGGCACCTTGCCCCCCGGTGCGCGCCGTGGTACAATGGCCTGACCACACTGCGAAAAGAAAGGAGGGCGCCTGCCCATGCTCTGCCTCGTCTTACTCCTTCTGGCTGCCCTGGGGGTGGGGGGCAGTCTGGGGCAACCGGTCCCTTCAGGTCCAAGAAGTGGCCGTGGACTGCCCCGGCCTGCCTGCCGCCTTTCAGGGCTTCCGGCTGGCCCAGGTGTCCGACCTGCACAACGCTACCTTTGGCCGGGACAATGCCCGGTCGCTGGCCGCCCTGGCCCAGGCCAAGCCGGAGGCCATCCTCCTGACGGGGGACTTGGCAGACTCCCGGCGCACCAACCTCGCCGTGGCCCTGTCCTTCGCCCGGCAGGCGGTCGCCATCGCCCCGGTGTACTACGTCCCCGGCAACCACGAGGCCCGCCTGGCCCAATATGCCGCCTTCGCGGCGGCGCTGGAGGCCGCCGGGGTCCAAGTGCTGGCAAACCGGGCCGTCCCCTGGTACGGGCGCAGCCAGAGGATCCCCATCGCCGGGCTGGCCGACCCCGGCCTTGCCCAGAGGGCCGGGGACCCCCGCCCGGCAGAGGCCATCTTGGGGGACGCCCTGGCGGCCCTTCGCCTGTCCAGCCAGCCCTTTCCCCTGCCGCTGGCCCACCGGCCGGAGTGGTTCCCCCCTGTATGCCGAAGGGGCGCGGCCCTGGTGTTCAGCGGCCACGCCCACGGCGGCCAGGTGCGCCTGCCTGGGATCGGCGGCCTCTTCGCCCCGGGGCAGGGCCTCTTCCCCCGGTACGACGGGGGCTCTACCGCCGGGGGCAGGCCCGGATGGTGGTCAGCCGGGGGCTGGGCAACAGCCTCTTCCCCCCTGCGGGTAGGCAACCGGCCGGAGGTGGTGGTGGCCACCCTCCACCCCGCCCCTCAGTGGAAGGCCAGTAGCAGCACCATGCTCAGCACCAGCACCAGCAGGGACAGCGGCACAGCATACTTACAGTACCGCCGCCAGGAGATGGGGTGCCCCTCTCGGGCGGCCAGCATGACGCCGGTGACGTTGGCCGAGGCCCCGATGGGGTGGCAATCCCCCCCCCGATGTCCGTCCCTTTGGACACGCTCCAGGTGAGGGTTTCCAGGTCCATCCCCAGGCCGTCTGACAGGGCCGTCAGAACGGGGACCATCACCGTGGCCATGGGGATGTTGTCCACAAAGGCGGACGGCAGGGCGGTGAACCAGATTAGGCCCACCATCATCCGGCCCGTGTCCTCCCCGCCCAGGTTCCCTAGGAAGCGGGCCAGGCCGTCCAGGATGCCGGTCTGCTCCAGCCCGCTGACCACCAGGAACAGGCCGATGATGAACCCGATGGTCCGCCAGTCCACCTGCCGCAAAGCAGGCTCCACCCCCGGCGGTTCCCCGCCAGGGTGACCACTGCCGCCACCACCCCGATGGTGGGCATGGTGAGCCCCCCGTCCAGGCGTGGGTGGCCAGGAGGAGAATCATCCCCCGAAGATGGCTACATTGACGCCAAAGGCCCGGCGGTTGGGGATGGCGTCGCCGGGCTCCATGGCCCAGAGGGCCGGGTCCACGCCCACGCCCCTGCCCGGAGCTTGTTGCGAAAGCACAGGTAGAAAGTAGCCCAGCGCCACCCCAAACCCCACCAGGCAGATGGGGCCGTTGTTCTGGAGAAAGTCCCAAAACCCCAGCCCCAGGGAGGTGCCCAGGATGATGTTGGGCGGGTCCCCGGTCATGGTGGCCGCGCCCCCAGGTTGGCGGCAAAAATCTCCCCGATGATCATGGGCACGGGATCAATGCGCGGCAGGCGCGCCAGCCGGACGGTGGCCACCACCAGAAACAGGACTACGGTGATGCTGTCCACAAACATGGACAGCAGGGCCGCCACCGCCATAAAACTCAGCGGCAGGGGCATGGGGCGGAACCCCAGGCTTTTGGCCAGGCGCAGGCAGAGCCAGTCGAAGAACCCTGCCTCGCTCATCCCCTCCACCATCACCATCATGCCCACCAGGAAGAGGACGGTACTCCAGTTGATCCCCACGTTGCGCTCGGTCACCCCGCCGTGGGCAAACCAAAACTGGGGTTTGCCGAAACTGTCTACACTGAGGGCCTCCATGACGGCATCCAGGCTTCCCATCACCCCCAGCAAAGCACAACCACCACCATAAGCCCCCCCGCCGCCAAGGTGAGCACATGGCAGGGCCACTTGCCCCGGAGCAGTTGGAGGAAGGTAAACACAGCAATGGCCAGGGCCAAACCTTGGTGAAGCATTCTTGTCCTCCTGTCGTGGATTCTTTCGTGTGGCGCCTCAGTAGCGCAAAGCAGGAGCATCCCCATGCTGATGGCCAGGACCAGCACGGAGGCCGGGGCGGGTACTTGCAGTACCGGCCCCAGGAGATGGGATGGCCCTCCCGGGCGGCGATGGAGGTCCCCGCCACGTTGGCGGAGGCGCCGATGGGCGTGGCGCTGCCGCCCAGGTCCGTGCCCATGGAGAGGGTCCAGGCCAGGGTGTTCAGGTCGGCCCCCATGGTGGCCGACAGGGAGGTGATCACCGGCACCATGGTGGCGGCAAAGGGATGTTGTCCACAAAGGCCGAGGCCACCCCGGAGAGCCACAGGATGATCCCAATCATCAGGGTATGGTTCCCCCGGTGAGGTGGGCGATGCCGTCGGCCATGGCCTCCAGCACCCCGGTCTGCTCCAGCCCGCTGACGGCCAGGAAGAGGCCGATGAAAAACAGGACGGTCTTCCAGTCCACCCGCCGCGGCAGGTGGAGGGGCCAGCGGTTGACCAACAGGGTGAGGATGGCCGCAATGATCCCCACGGTGGCCACGGTGAGGCCGGTCTGGGCGTGGGTGATGAGCAGAACCACCACCACCAGGAAGAGGATCACATGGATGGCAACTGCCCCCGGTTGTGGATGGAGTCCCGGGGTCCAGCTCCATCACCTTTTGCCGGGCCTGGGGGTCCCAGCTCTGCACCTGCTTGCGGAAGCAGAAGTAGAAGTAGGGCACCATCACCACCATGCCCACCAGGACGATGACCCCGGTGTTCCGGAGGAAGTCCCCGAAGGACAGCCCCAGGGCGGTGCCGATGATGATGTTAGGCGGGTCCCCGCTCATGGTGGCCGCCCCCTAGGTTGGCGGTGAAGATCTCCGCGATGATCAGGGGGATGGGGTCAAACTTCAGCAAATGGGCCAGCCGGACGCTGGCCACCGCCAGGAAGAGGATGACGGTGATGCTGTCGATGAACATAGACAGCCCCGCCGACAGAATCATGAAGCACACCAGCAGGGGCACCGGCTTGTAGCCCACCAGCTTGGCCAGGCGCAGGCAGAGCCAGTCGAAGAACCCCGCCCCGCTCATCCCCTCCACCAGGATCATCATGCCGGTGATGAAGAGGATGGTGCTCCAGTTGATGCCGGTGTTCATGCCGGTGGACCCATGGGCCCCGGTGTACCAGAAGGTGGTCTCCGCCATGCTTTGGAAGCTAAGAGCCTGCCACACATCCGGCCAGCTGTGCATGGTCAGCAGGAACACCACCACCAGGGTCAGGCCCCCCGCCACCAAGGTGACCACATGGCGGGGAATCTGCTCCCGCACGATCTCGATAAACATGACCACGAAAATGGCCACCGCCAGGATTTGACTGAGCATAGGCCGCTCCTTTCTATGGGGGAGGGGGGTGGGCCCTCCTTGTTTTGCGGCAAAGAGGCCCCAAGGGGGCCGCCGCTTTTCCTATTCTCCCGCCGGCCAGGTTATGCCCCAAAACAGAACAGCCCGGGAGAGGGCCCATCAGGGTCTTCTCCGGGCTGGGCCGGGGTTGGGGAATTACGCCTCGTGGCGGAAGGCGTCAAAGTTGCACAGCTGCTCGCACACCCCGCAGCCCCACGCACTGGGTGGGGTCGATGACGGCCTTCTTCTCCTTCCAGGAGATGGCAGGGCAGCCGATGCGCATGCACAGCTTGCATCCCTTGCACTGGTCGGGGTCCACCCGATAGGGGGATGCTTTTTTCACGGTTTTCAGCAGACGCAGGGCCGGCGGGAGATGATCACCGACGGCTCCTCCGCCGCCAGCTCCTTCGGTGACCACCTGTTCGGTGGCCTTCAGGTCATAGGGGTCCACCACCCGCACCCGGCGGATGCCCATGGCCCGGCAGAGGGCCTCCAGGTCGATCTTCCCGGCGGGGTCGCCCCGGAGGTTATAGCCGGTGGTGGGGTTCTCCTGGTGGCCGGTCATGCCGGTGATGGAGTTGTCCAGAATGATAACCGTGGCGTTGGACTCGTTATAGGCGATGTTGGCCAGGCCAGTCATGCCCGAGTGCATGAAGGTGGAGTCGCCATGACGGCCACGGTCTTGCCCTCGCTGGCCTCGCCCAGGGCCTTGTTAAAGCCGTGGATGGAGCTCACCGAGGCCCCCATGCACTCGGTCAGGTCTCAATGGCGTAGAGGGGCTCGTAGGCCGCCCCAGGGTGTAGCAGCCGATGTCGCCCAGCACGGTACACTTGTTTTTTGCCAGGGTGTAGAACAGTCCCGGTGAGGGACAGCCGGCGCACATCACCGGGGGCGGGGGGCATGGCCTCGTCCAGGGCCACCCAGGGTTTGGGGGGTCTTGCCCAGCTTGGCGGCCACCAGGTTCTGGGAGAACTCCCCGATGAGGGGGCAGGGCGTCCTTCCCGGACGGTGAGGCCCAAGTTCCGGCAGTGCTCCTCGATCACCGGGTCCAGCTCCTCCACCACCACCAGTCGGTCCACCTTGGCGGCGAAGTCCAGGATCTTCTGCCGGGGCAGGGGGTTGACCAGGCCCAGCTTCAGGATGGAGGCCTTCTCCCCAAAGACCTCCCGGGCGTACTGGTAGCAGGTGGAGGAGGTGATGATGCCCAGGGAGGTATCCTCCCCCAGCTCCTCCCGGTTTAAATCGGTGGTCTCGGCGTATGCCGTGAGCCGGCGGGTGCGCTCCTCCACGATGGGGTGGCGGGGCCGGGCATTGCCGGGGACCATGACGTACTTGGCGATGTCCTTGACATAGGGCCGGGGGCAGGTCCTCCGCTGGCCCTCCTCCACCAGGCTCTGGGAGTGGGAGATGCGGGTGCACAGCTTCAGAAAGACGGGGGTGTCATATTCCTCCGAGAGCTGGAAGGCCCGCTTGGCGAAGCGGCGGGCCTCCTCCGGAATCCGCCGGTTCCAGCATGGGGATTTTGGCGGAGACGGCGTAGTGCCGGGAGTCCTGCTCGTTCTGGGAGGAGTGCATGCCCGCGTCGTCGGCCACGGCGATGACCATGCCGGCGTTGATCCCCGTGTAGGCGATGGTAAACAGGGGGGTCGGCGGCCACGTTCACCCCCACGTGCTTCATGACGCAGGCGCCGCGCTTGCCCGCCAGGGCGGCGCCGAAGGCCGCCTCCATGGCCACCTTCTCATTGGGGGCCCACTCGCAGTAGACCTCGTCATACCGGGCGGCCTCTTCCAACCTCTTTTTCCTGAAACATCCCCCGCCGGCCGGGCCGGTTTGGGATGGTATTGCGGCATTGATTTTATGATATCATGTTTCTCCCGGTCCGTAAACCGCTTTTTCGGGAAAAACAGCGGGTTTCCATAATTTTTCCTGGATGTTCAGGATCCGCCTTCCCCGCGGGGATTTCCTGTGGGATTGTGTCGAATTTTGTCGAAACTTGCAGCGACATATTTTCCAGTTTTGCTAATTTCATCTTGTGTTTTCTGTCCCTTTGTGGTAAATTATGGATAAGCGTTTCGTTGGTCCATCACGGAGGGAACAGCTGGTTTCCCAATGGGGGGAGACAGATCCGCATGGAAACGAAGAAAACCATTCTCATTGCCGACACCAGTTCCGCACCGTCCTGGCAGAGCCATCCAGGTGAGGAGGGACTGGAAGTGGTGGGCCAAACCGGGGACGGCCAGGAGGCCATCCAGCTGGTGCAGGACCGCGACCCGGACGTTCTGGTCATGGACCTGGTCCTGGAGCGGATGGACGGCTTTGACGTGCTGGGGGCGGTGAAAGCCAGGCCCATGAGCCGATCCTGTCCAGGCCCCGGCCGCATGGCCGACCAGGTGGCCGCCCGGGGCGGGACTACTACATGATGAAACCCTGCCGCATCGCCTCTGTGGTGGAGCGGGTCCGGCTGCTGGCCGCCCAGCATTGGTCGGAGGGGGAGGAGGGTGCCGCCAGCCCCCGCTTCCGCCCGGCAGACCCTGGAGGCCAACGTCACCGCCATCATCCATGACGTGGGCGTCCCCGCCCACATCAAAGGGCTACCAGTACCTGCGGGAGGCCATCATCATCACGGTGCAGGATATGGATGTGATCAACGCCGTCACCAAGGTGCTCTATCCGGAGGTGGCCCGGCGGTTCGGCACCACCGCATCCCGGGTGGAACGTGCCATCCGCCACGCCATTGAAGTGGCCTGGGACCGGGGGGATCTGGAGACCCTGCAAAAAATACTTCGGCTTCACCGTCAGCAATTCCAAGGGCAAACCCACCAACTCCGAGTTCATCGCCATGATCGCCGACCGGCTGCAGCTGCGCGGCGGCAGGGGTGAGGGGCCCAATCCGTTCCACAGCCCCGAATCCCTACACCGCCAGCAGGGGAGTTCGGGGCTTTTCTTTCTCCACGACGAAACGGGCGGGAGCATACGCCCCGCCCGTTTCTCTGTGCAAAACTAGGGATCATTCCATGGTGCAGAACCGGTGCAATATGGCCGCAACTTGGCGCGGGGGGCCTGCCCGGTGGGGTTGAGGCGGTTGTTCTCCACCCCGTTGACCAGGCCCTCGGCGTTGGCCCAGGCCATGGCCTCCACGGCGTAGGGGCTCACCGTGTTCCCATCGGCGAAGCTTCCCAGATTCCCCCGGTCCGTGGTGTCCATGCCCTTGTACTGGGCATACCGGTACAGAATGGCCGCCATTTGCTCCCGGGTGATGGGGTCGTTGGGGGCAAAGGTGGTGGAGGTCACCCCGTTGACGATGTCGTTGGTGCTGGCCCAGGCCACAGCGTCCAGGTAGTACTGCCCGGCCACCAGGTCGGTGAAGGGGTGTCGCCGGTGACGGTGGGTTCGCCCTCCAGGCGGTACAGGATGGTGACCACCATGGCACGGGTGGTGGTACCTCCAGGGCCGAAGAGGCCCTCACCCACCTCATTCATCAGGCCGTTCTCGTAGACATAGGCCACGTCCTCGTAGAACCAATCGGACTTTGTCACGTCCAAGAACGGCAGGAGGACCGGAGCCTCCTTCTCCCATTTGGCATAGACGGTGGTGTCTGCCGTGGGTTTCAGGAACGTCACCTGGGTAGTGAGCTTGCGGTCAGCATACCAACCGGCAAAGTCGTAGCCCGCCCGCACAGGCACATACTGGGTCAGGTCCACGGTGGTGCCTGCACCCACGGAGAGCGCGTTGATTTTACTCCCGCCGTTGGTCTCAAAGGTGAGGGTGTACTGGGCCGGGAGCCACTTAGCGTAGACTGTGGTATCGGCGGCAAGTTTCAGAGCGGTCACCTGGGTCGTCAAATTACGGTCGGCATACCAGCCGGCGAAGGCGTAGCCCTCCTTCGTCGGGACGTACTTGGTCAGGTCCACCGTGGTGTCGGCGGCAACGGGAAGGGGGTGATCTTGCCGCCGCCGTTGGTTTCGAAGGTGAGGGTGTACTGAGCGGGGAGCCACTTGGCGTAGACCGTAGCATCTGCCGTGAGTTTGAGAGACGTTACCGCCGTGGTCAACTTGCTGTCGCTGTACCAGCCGGCGAAGGTATAGCCCTCTTTGATGGGGACATACTGGGTCAAGTCCACCGAAGTGTCGGCGGAAACGGAGAGGGAGTTAATCTTCTTTGCCGCCGTTGGTTTCGAAGGTGAGGGTAACTTCTGCAGGCTGAACAGGGTCTTCATCACCGTAGTGAATGGTGGCGTGCAGTAGATCATCATTATTGGCACCGATGGTCATATTTTCCCATGCCGACTTGTTGCCTTTATAGTATACATCCTTTAACCCAGCGCAGTTCTCAAAGGCCTGACTCCCAATGGCCGTGACTCCTGCGGGAATTGTGATACTCTTTAGACTTTCACAGTCACGGAACGTATGACTTGAGATTTCCGTTATTTTATCAGGAAGGATGATAGACTCCAGCTTACTACAACCTCTAAAAGCATCTGTTTCAATCACATTTACATTGGCTGGAATTTTAATGCTAGTTAAATTGCTACATTTAGCAAAGGCAGATGTGCCAATACCTCTTACACTGTCAGGAATTGTCACCGAAGATAATTTATCACATTCATAAAATACAGAGCTGTTAATGAATGCTGTTCCTTCTGGAATGTCGATTTCTACCAGTCCTGAATCCTGAAACGCTCCGTATTCAATGGTTCTCACCATTTCAGGAATATCGATTGTTGAAAGGTTTACACATTGTGAAAATGCATAGGATCCAATAGAAGACAGATTTTCAGGGAGAATCACCTGCTTCAGTCCTGATGCATTAAAAGCAAAGTCCGGAATTTCTGTTGTCCAGCCAAATTCGATATCACAGTTGCTCCCCAGTGGCCCCGCACTTTCTAATTTATTTAATCCCCTAGTCCACCTACACCTGAAATTTCTGTAGGAATATATATTTTTTCTAGGCTACTAAATCCTTCAAAAAATCCCTCTGGAAAAGCTTCTTCCCATGCAAATTCTACATTGCAATTGCTTCCAATTGGTCCCATAGATACCAACTTTGGGCAATCAATAAATATTCCATACTCTCCCCATGACGGCACAATCGAAATAGTTTTTGTATAAAACACAACCTTTTCCAAGTTATCACAATGGGAAAAACTATGTGCCCCAAGCGAGACAACACTTTCTGGAATTTTTATCTCCTTCAGTGCATCACATTCCAGGAATGCGCCTGCCCCTAACTTTTCCAAGTTCTCCGAAAGGGCAACCTGCGAAAGGCTACTGCATCCAGAAAAGACCGAACTACCTATTTCTGTCACGCTATCTGGGATATCAATTGAGATCAGCTTTTTACATTGGGCAAATGCTCCTGCGCCTATTGCACTTACTGTTGTGGGAATGGTTACGTTTGTAAGATCAACACAATCACTGAACGCATTGTCAGCTATGCAATTTACAGAAATGCCATCAATTGACGAAGGGATGTTTGCAGAAGTCACTGTCTTCTTACTATCTTGAACCGATCCTGTTTCTGAATCAAATAGGATCTCTCCCCCTTCAATTCCCTCAACAGTAATCCACTGAGCACCTTCCTCCTCTTGCAGGCTTCCTGCCGCCGAAACCGGCACCAGCGACAAGGCTAACACCACGACCAGGGCCATGGCCCAGATACGCTTTTTTTCATGTCTCTCGCCATCCTTTCTTGAGCTCTCTGTTTCTGTCCTCCTGCGGAATGCAGGATAGTTTTTTAATTATAGTCTCTTTAGCGACTATAGTCAAAAAAAAAGACCTCCGCATACCATAAAAGAAAACGGTTCCGGAGGTACCTCATGATCGTCTACACCCCTTCTGGAAAACGCTCCGCGCATCCCGCGAGTCCACCTACACCCTGATCAAGAACCACCACCTCTCAGCTCCACCATCGACAAGCTCCGCAAAAACAAGCCCCTGAACACCACCACCATCAACGACCTCTGCCGCATCCTGGACTGCAATGTGGAGCACATTATGACCTACGTCCCTCTGCCCAGGACCAGCCCTTATGATGCAAAGTTTTTTCTTGACATCCCCCACCATTCCTGGTATACTATACGCCGAACAACAAAGTAGGAAGGTTCCGCCTGCCTCACCTCTCCGCCCAAGCGAAAGGGGGTTTATACGGTCCAGCCGCGTCTCAGAAGAGGCGTCGGTTGCTCTGTCATGCGGATACCTTTTTGAAATGGTATCCATTTTTTTGCTTCTGCTTTAAGAATTGGAGGTGCGTCCATCATAGCTCACACGGCTCATCAGATCAACGAGGAAATTCACGACAAGGAAGTGCGCCTGATCTCCGCCCAGGGGGAGGCTTGGGATTATGCCCCTGGCCGAGGCCATGGCCAAGGCCGGCGAAGCCGACCTGGACCTGGTGAAGATTTCCCCAACGCCGTCCCCCCCCGTCTGCAAGCTCATGAACTACGGCAAGTATCGCTTCGAGCAGACCAAACGGGACAAGGAGGCAAAGAAAAACCAGCGGATCGTCGAGATCAAAGAAGTGCGTATGTCCCCGGGAATCGACGTCAATGATTTCAATGTCAAGGTCCGCAACGCCCAGCGCTTTCTGTCCGACGGCAACCGGGTGAAGGTCAGCGTCCGCTTCCGTGGCCGGGAGATGGCGCATACCGACATCGGCAAGCGCCTGCTGGAAAAATTCGCAGAAGATTGCACTGAGGTGGCGACCATGGACAAGGAGCCCAAACTGGATGGACGCCACATGACCATGTTCCTGTCCTGCCGCCAGAACAAGGATGCAAAGAAAGAAACCAAAAAATAAATTCTGACAAAGGAGTTTTCCGCCATGCCTAAACTGAAGATTAAAACGCACAGCGGCGCCAAGAAGCGCTTCAACCTCACCAAAAACGGCAAGGTGAAGCGCGCCCATGCCAATAAGAGCCACATCCTGAACAAGAAGACCACCAAACGGAAACGCGGCCTCCGCGCCGGCGCTTATGCGGACAAGACCAACGAGGCCGCCATCAAGCGCATGATCCTGTATAAATAAGATTTTACCACAAGACATAGGAGGCTGACATACCATGGCAAGAGTTAAGGGCGCGATGATGACGCGCAAGAGAAGAAACAAGATCCTGAAGCTGGCCAAGGGCTACTGGGGTGCCAAGTCCAAGCACTATAAGATGGCCAACGAGCAGGTGATGAAGTCCCTGACCTACGCTTACGTCGGCCGCAAGCTCAAGAAGCGCAACTTCCGTCAGCTGTGGATCACCCGCATCAGCGCCGCCTGCAAGTCCAACGGCATGAATTACTCCACCTTCATGAACGGCCTGAAGAAGTCCGGGGTGGAGATCAACCGCAAGATGCTGGCAGAGCTGGCTGTCAACGACAAGGCCGCTTTCACCACCCTGACTGAGCTGGCCAAGTCCAAGCTGGCCTAAGACCTGGGGTCTGACATCCATAAAAAAATGCCCCCCGCACCCTACGGTGCGGGGGTTTTTGTTTGCTTACATCACGCTGTAGCGGTTGAAGATGGCCAGCGCCTCCTCGGTGGAGGTGGCGGCCTTTTCCTCCCCGGCCCGGTCCAGGACGATCTTGCCGTGGTCCAGCATCAGCAGCCGGTCGCCGTACTCCGCGGCATAGCGCAGGTTGTGGGTCACCATCATGGCCGTGAGCCCCTTTTCCCGAACCACATTGTCGGTCAGCGCCATAATGACATCGGCGGTCTTGGGGTCCAGGGCGGCGGTGTGTTCGTCAAGGATTAAAAAGCGCAAGCGGCGTCAAAGTGGCCATCAGCAGCGCCACGGCCTGCCGCTGGCCGCCGGAGAGAGCCCCCATTCGCACATCCAGCTTATCCTCCAGTCCTAAGCCCAGGGAGGCCAGCTCGGAACGGTAGAAGTCGATCCGCTTTTTGTTCACCCCGAAGCCCAGGCCGAAGGTCTTGCCCTTGTTGCCGGCCAGGGACAGGTTTTCCAGCATGGTGAGGTTGGGGCTGGTGCCCAGGGAGGGGTTTTGATACACCCGGCCCATGATGGCGTAGCGCTGGTAGTCCTTCTGCTTGCGGATGCTCTTCCCGTCCAGAAGCACATCCCCCCTGTCCAGAGGGATGGACCCGCAGAGGATGTTCAGCAGGGAGGTCTTGCCCGAGCCGTTGCTCCCCACGATGGAGACAAACTGCCCGTCGGGCACCGTGAGGTTGAAGTGGTCGAAGAGGGTCATCTCCGTGACGGTGCCGGCATTGTAGATTTTCGTCAGGTCCTGCAGCTCAAGCATGGATGATCTCCTCCCCTCTCCGTCCGGCGATCACCAGCACCACCAGGGAAGAGGGCCGCCGTGATAAACTTCAGCATGTTGGCGGGCAGGCCGGCGTTGATGGCGATCTGCACGCAGAACTTGTAGATGATGCTCCCCAGCAAAGACCGCCATGGTCCCCTTTGGGGGTGGCCAGCACCCGGAGCACCGGCACCTTCCGCGCCCCCTGGGCCGCCTTGGACCGGGTGAAGAACCGGATCAGGGAGATGCCACGATCACCGTGGCCAGGCCAAAGACCACCTGGCCGATGCCCATGACGGCGGAGTAGCTCCGCCGCTCCTGGCAGACCACCGCTCCGCACAGGGCCACCAGAGCGTTGGCGATGACCACGCCCAGGATCTTCATGTTCCCCTTTGTTCTGGGCCAGGGTGGTGACCAGGGTCCCATTGTCCCCGGTGGCCCGGAGGAGGAGGCCGGACTTGGTGCGGAAGTACAGGTCCAGCAGCAGCTTAATCACCACCGCCAGCACCAGGGAGAGGATGAGCTTCCGGGTGGTGAGGGACAGGTCCCCAAACAGGGTCATGGTCAGCGGGGAGGTGAAGATGGTGTCCACCGCCCGCTCCACCGTGACGTTGGACCCCGCCAACACCAGGTTGATGGAGGACAAGGCCGTCATGGTGATGATACCGGCCAGCAGGTCCCGCACCTTCAGCTTCACATGGATGAGGCCGGTGCACAGGCCGGCGATGGCCCCGGCGCCGGCGGCGCACAGCAGGGTGACCCAGGGGTTCACCCCTGGAGGAGCAGAATGGCCGTCACCGCCGCCCCCAGGGGAAACTGCTGTCCACGGTAAGGTCTGGGAAGTCCAGCACCGAATAGGTAATGTACACGCCGTAGGACAGGAGCGCATAGATCAGCCCCTGGGTCAGCGTGGATACGATCAAGTCTGCCATTGCGGCCAGCCTCCTTTGGGTTTACTTACTGGGTTCAGGCGGTTTCCCCCACCTCTTCGGCGTTCTGGGCCACGTCCTCCGGGAGGGTGAGGCCCATGGCCGCCAGAGCATTGCTGTTGACATAGAGGCCGTAGTTCTCAATGGTCTCATAGGGCAGGTCTTCGCAGGTGGCCTCGCCGGTGAGGATCTGGGCGGCCATCTTGCCGGTCTGGATGCCCAGCTGGACGTAGTCCAGGCCGGCGCCGGCCACGCAGCCCAGTTCCATCTGCTCAATCTCGGAGCCGTAGACGGGGATGCCTGCCTCATTGGTCTTTTTCCAGAATGGCGCCCAGCACGCCCACCACATTGTTGTCCGTCAGGTTGGACAGGCAGTCCACCCCTGGCTAATGAGGGTGTCCACCGCCTGGGTCACCTCGGACTGGGCGGTGACGCCGATGGCCTCGATGGTGAAGCCGTAGTCGGCGGCCAGCTCCTCATAGACCCCGATGGAGTAGACGGAGTTGGCCTCGCTGGTGGTGTAGACGATGCCGATGGTGTCCGCCTCAGGCTGGATGGCCCGGATGAGCTCCAGCTGCCCCTGGACGGGGAGCACGTCAGAGGTGCCGGTGATGTTGCCGGAATCCAGCTTGGCCCCACAGGGTCGGTGATGGCGGTGAAGATCACGGGGATGTCCTTGTCCTCTGCCGCGGCGTAGCAGGCAGTGGCGGCGGGGGTGGCAATGCCCACCATCAGGTCCACGTCCTCGGCGGAGAAGGCCTGGGCAATCTGAATGGCCATATTGTCGTCAAAACTGGCGTTCTGGTAGTCGATGGTGTAGTCCGTGCCTTCCACCAGGCCAGCCTGTTCCAGCCCCTGGAGGAAGCCCTCCCGGCAGTTGTCCAGGGAGGCGTGTTCACCGTACTGGCAGATGCCGATGACGGGCACCTCGCCGCTGGCGCTGTCACCGCCGGAGGCGTTGCCGCCGCAGGCGGCCAGGGACAGGATCATGGTCAGGGAAAGGGGCTCCGCAGAGCAGTTTTTCAGGGTTTTCATGTTACGGTTCTCCTTTTGATTTGATTTCGATGGTGGTGTGGGTCTCTTTGTCAAATCATGGGGCAACAAAAAAGCCCTGCTCCACATGCCGAAATGTTTCGGCCACATGGGACAAGACTGAATCCTGCGGTACCACCCAAATTGACGCATTGCGCCCGCTTCTTTCACATACCATCATATGTGCCGCCCGGATAACGGGTGCGGTCCCCGTCGGCCACTACTGCCCGCCGCAGGGATGTGCGCCGGGGTTCGCTCCGCCCCTCGTAAGTCCATTCCCGTTTCGCTGTCTCGCCGTGCTTTCACCGGCCACGGCTCGCTGAGGAGGGAAACGAAACGGTACTCCTCTTACTCATTGGTTTGCTTTTGAACTTGCATTTATGGTATCACGTTCCCCTGCCTCCGTCAAGTCCTACTTTCCACAAAAATCCGCCTCTGCCATGGGTGGACTTTCTCTTCCCCAACCCCGTTGCGCTCCCCCCTGGTTTTTGGTATCCTATCCCCTGCGGGGGATCAAAACACGTCCCGGTTGGTAGTCCGGGCGCGGCCGCGGCCGTCAGTAACCTGCCTCCTTGGTTGTCCGTTCCCTGCAGGCATTTTCTTTAAGGAGGAACCCAAGATGAAACCAGCGCTTTCCACCCTCACGGTAACCTTTGAGGATCCCTTTTGGATCGGCCTGTATGAGCGGGAGGAGGCCGGGCAGTACCAGGTCTGCAAGATCCTCTTCGGGGCAGAGCCCAAGGACGCCCAGGTCTATGCCTTTCTCCAGCGCCACTGGAGGGACCTGACCTTCAGCCCGCCTCTGCCGGCAGAAACCGCCGTCCGGCCCCGTCCCAACCCCAAACGCCTCCAGCGGGCCATCCAGAAGCAGCTGGACACGCCGGCCCTGGGCACCAAAGCCCAGCGCGCCCTCCAGGCCCAGCGGGAAACCAACGCCGAAGCACGGAAAGCCCGGGCCCGCCAGCGGCTGGGCAGACCACGCGGCCCGGCAGTTTGCCTTGCGCCAACAGAAACGCCGGGAAAAGCACCGGGGCCACTGAGCCCCTCCCCCGGAGGCCCTGCCCTCCCGGGGGCTTTTTACCGCTTCTTGAGGAAGGCGGCCCAGGGGCCGGGGTAGGTCTCGGCCCGCTGGCTCCAGGTCTGTAGGGTGGTTTCATAGGCCCGCAGCCTGCGCTTCCACCGCCTCCCTGCACCCCTCGAGGCCCCACTGATGGACCAGGGCGGTGAGATCATAGAGGGGTACCCCAGCCGTGGCCTGGGGTGTGGACCACCGAGCAGGCCTGGCCCACCCCGTGGCACCGGGCGATGTCCTCCTTCCGGGTGAGCTCCTTGGTCAGGGCGTGGCAGTTCAGGATGGCCCGCTGGGCCGGCCGCATTTTGAGGGCTCCGGCCGCCCAGGCCCGGGCGGCCTCCAGGGCCTCCCGGGGCCGCCGCCCCCTGGGGGTACCGTGCTTCCAGGGTGTCCACCGTCTCCTCCGCCCAGGCCAGCGCCCAGAGGACCAGGACGGTGTGGGGCCGCTGGGCCAGCTGGGCAGCCAAGGGCTGCAGACAGGCGGCGGTCCTTGGAGAACAGGATCTGCCGCCGTTTTTTCAGGTTTTCTCGGACTTCTTCCATCCAATCCATGCGATTTCCTCCGTAAAAACGCCGCCCTTTTGGGCACCGGTTTCTGAAAAAAAGGGGCTGCCCCCTTGACTTTGCGTGGTTTTGTGGGATACTAAAGGTGTTGTGTAGCAGAGATGCGTAAGTCCAAACAGGACTTGCGCATCTTTTTTTTGCGAAAAGAAGACCAGAAAGGAAGCGATTGTTTGCTGCAAGCCAAACCCATCGGGAGGGGGGCTCACCGGGAGCATCCTCTCCCTCTCGCCGCTGACGGTGATGGCAGGCGCCGCTGTGGCCCCTGCTCTGAACGTGATTCAGGCCCACTTTTGCCCAGAGCAGCCAGACCTTTGTCCAGATGATCATCAGCATCCCCGCGCTGTTCATCGTCATCACCAACTTCTTCTTCCCCCAAGCTCTGCCGGCGGCTGAACACCCGCACCCTGGTGCTGCTGGGGCTGTCCCTCTACACCGTGGGGGGTGCGCCGCCGGACTCTTTGATCAGATCGGCCTGGTCCTGGTGATGCGGGCCCTGGTGGGGGTGGGGGTGGGGATCCTCATGCCCCCTGTCCACCGGGCTGCTCACCGACTACTTCCCGCCGGAGAAGCAGGCCTCCCTCCTGGGGATCTCCTCGGCCATGAACCAGCTGGGGGCGTCATTGCCACCCTGCTGGCAGGGGCTTGCTGGCGGGGGATCAGCTGGCGGGCCAGCTTTCTGGTCTATCTCCTGGGGCTGGGGAGCATTCTCCTGTGCCTGCGCTTCCTCCCCAAAGGCGGGATCCCCGGCAGGCACCCACAGCCCAGGCCGCCGACACCCCTGCCCCCCGGCGGGTCATGGACCTTCTTCGTCTATGTCCTGGCCATGTTCCTGCTCATGTCCACCTTCTTCCTCTACCCGGCCAACTTTGCCCTAGAGACCAGTGAGGACGGGGGCATCGGCCAGCAGTACATCGCCGCCATCATGGCCGGGGCCGACTTAGTGGCCCTCTTCGGCGGGCTGCTCTTCGTCCGCATCCAGGGGTTTGCGGGGAGGCACCAAGGTCTTCGCCCCCTGCTCTTCCTGGTGGGGGCTACCTCCTGCTGACCTTCCTGGGGGCTGGGCCGGCACCCTGCTGGGGTCTGCCTGCATCGGCTTTTGCCAACGGCGCCGGCATCCCCTTCCTGATCTCCGGGGCCGCCCGCCGGGCGGGGAAGGACGCCACCACCACCGTGATGCCCCTGCTGTCGGCCGCCCTGTACCTGGCCCAGTTCCTCTCCCCCTCCTCCTCCGTGCCCTGACGGCAATGGGGGGGGGGACGTGCCCCATCTCTCCTACTACTTCGCCCCTTGCCATTGCCTGCCTGTTCCTGCTGTGGTCCCTGCGCATCCCGCCAGGGCCCGGCGGTGAGAGGCGGAAGGGACTCGTTTCCAACACCAAATCCGACCGCGACAGCAGGGCATACTGGGTGTGGGAATGCGCAGCAGGGGGGATGCCCTTCCGGGCGCAGTAGGCATTTTTCAGCCCATCGCTGGCCTGGGTGCGGAGAAACCGGGCTTCCGTGTCCCAGCCCCGGCCGCTGTAGGTGGTATGGAGAACCCCGTCGTACGCAATGAGGTAGGCCAGCTTCCCCTGGCGGAACACCGCAAAGTCGAAGCGGTAGTGCCCCGGCAAATCCCCAGGGGTATATTCCGCCGCAAACGCAATGCCCCCTTGGGTGAGCATCCGGGCGATTTTCTCGTTGCCGCGGGAGGTGGTGCCCGCAGCTCCGGGTTCTGCCTGCCACCAGGGCGTCCTGGCGGATCAATTTCTCCTGACCGCACTGACAGCGGCACCGCCAGAGAATGCCACCCCCTGCCCGCCGCGCCCACTGTCCTCCAGCACGGTGCGTTTTCCAAACCGCTGGCCCTGCAAGTTCCGTATCCCATCCTGATGGGCACACCCGCAGCTGCGGGTGTGCCCACATTTCAATTTATGGGCGTGCACCTGCACCATCTTACCGCAGTCGCACTGACAGTTCCAAAAGGCGCCCGCCCCCGCGTTGGACCGGTTCCCCAGGGAGCACACCACCAGCCTCCCAAACCGCTGCCCGGTGAGGTCCTCCCGCCGCACGCAGCCCGCGGCCTGACGGTGCGCCCTTGGCGCAGGTTGCCTGCCGGGACCTGGCACTGCGCCCCACAGTCGCACTGACACTGCCAGACTGCACCTCCGTTGGACCCCCGCGCCTCCGTCAGCGCCAGGACGGTCAAGCGGCCAAATCGCTGGCCGGTAAGGTCATCCGGCACGCGGGTGGGCAGACAGCCGCAGCTTTTTTACCCCGCCGGAGCGCCCCCTGTGGTGGCCTGGTGGTGCCGCCCGCAGTCGCACCGGCACAGCCACACCCGCCGCCCACCCTGCCGCTGGGGCAAAGCACCCCTCCACCACCAGGCGGTGGAAGCGCTGCCCGGTGAGGTCGTGGCGCTGGGCTGCCTGGGCCTGGTTCCTGGCCTGGGTCACCTCCCGGCGAAGGCGGCCGCAGCTCTGGGTGATCCCCCGGCGCAGGCTGGTGCCCCGGGTGGTGATCCCTCCCCCGCACTGGCAGGTGCGGCGGTACCAGGCTTCCCGGCCTGTCACGCCGGCCGGCGCCGGCACCTGTTCCACCACCGTCAGCCGGCCAAAGGTCTTTCCCACCATGGGAACTCTGGCCTTGGTCACTCCGTCTCCCCTCTCTTCCATGGGCAAACCCCAGTACCGGTAACGCAAACCCAGGGCCCTGCTTACGCAACAAAAAAAATCCTGGAATCTCTTGGGATACAAGGGATTCCAGGATTTTTCACATGGTGACCCGTCGGGGACTCCGAACCCCGGACACCCCTGCTTAAAAGGCAGGTGCTCTGCCAACTGAGCTAACGGGTCAAAAATGGCTGGGCTGGCTGGACTCGAACCAGCGAATGCAGGAGTCAAAGTCCCGTGCCTTACCGCTTGGCTACACCCCATCATAGGCGGGAACAAAGGCTCTCTATGAGAAGAGAGCCGGAACCGACGCTCCGGCTCTCTCCCCTGAGATATCTGGGGTGGGTAAAGGGACTCGAACCCTCGACACCCGGAACCACAATCCGGTGCTCTAACCAACTGAGCTACACCCACCAAATTGCACTTGCACAGTGACAGGGAAACATGGCACGCCTGAAGAGATTCGAACTCCTGACCCACTGCTTAGAAGGCAGTTGCTCTATCCGACTGAGCTACAGGCGCATATAACAGCTGCCGTGGCTGGGACAGCATGTCCCAAAAAAAAACAGCTCCTGTACCGGCGCCATCTGCAAAACCGGCACCCGAGGCTGTCGACTTTGCAGATGGAGCGGGTGATGGGAATCGAACCCACACAATCAGCTTGGAAGGCTGAGATTCTACCATTGAACTACACCCGCATAAGTACGTATTCCGGAACCGTTAGCTTGTATAGATTATCACACTTCACAAGGTTTGTCAATGATTTTTTTCCGGGGAAGGCAAATTTTTCTTCCCCTTCCGGCTATGTAAGGGCCGGGGCAGCGTCCCGGCCCTGCCGTCAAAGGCCTGCAGCTCTTCCAGGGCCGCTTGTATGCTCTTTTTTGGAAAACGAAAGCCGCCCCTAACTTCATGGCCCGCTCCAAGGTCATAGCCCCGGACTGGGCCACAATGGGCCGGTCAATCGCCTGGGGAACCGCCGGGCCAGCACTTCCCGGGCCCGGGGATCGGCCAGCAGCTCCTGTATGGTAATTTGATTGTGGCGTAGATCCATGTCACCTCACCTCCCACCCATTCTATGCCAAAAAATGCCGTTGGCCCCACGCATAATGGAAAAACGCTGTGCCATACTAGCTGCAGACTTTGAAAAGGAGGTCCATCCCATGAATCACTCTATGAACGCCAATAACAACATCAAGTGTTCCGTCTCCAGCCGCACCCACCACAACAGCGCCAAGAGCGTTTGCTCCTCTCCTCCATCCAGGTGGGCTGCTTTGGCCCTGCCACCAAGGAGTGCGCCTGCACCGAGTGCGCTTCCTACGAGATGTCCAAGCAGAAGAGCGGCCTGTAAGCTTCCCTGTCCGCCAAAAACACCGGGATGGTCTGTGACCATCCCGGTGTTTTTGAATGCAGGGATCTCCCAAAGGGATTACTCGGCCTTAGGGGCCTCTTCCGCCTTGGGGGCCTCGGCAGCGGGAGCAGCTTCCGCCTTAGGAGCTTTTGCTGCCTTGGGTGCGGCTTCGGCCTTGGGGGGCATCTGCCTTGGGCTCGGCGGGCTTCTTCTTCGGCAGAGGAGGAAGCACCTTACCGTCCACAGTGATCAGCTTACGGGGGCAGGCACGGGAGCACAGACCGCGCCGATGCAGATGTCATAGTTGATCTTGGCCAGGAAGTTCTCGATGACGATGGCGCCCTCTCTGGGACAGGCCTTCTCACAGAGCTTACAACCGATACAACCGTTGTCGCAGGCCTGACGGACCACGGGGCCCTTGTCATGGGAAGCGCAGGGGATCTCGGTGTACTTCTTGGAGTTGAGGGGCACGATGCGGATGATGTTCTTGGGGCAGGCGTCCACGCAGGCGCCGCAGGCCACGCACTTTTCAAAGTCCACTTTGGCCACGCCGTCCACCACGTGGATGGCGTCGAACTTACAGGCCTCCACGCAGTCGCCGCCGCCCAGACATCCATAGGAACACTGGAGGGGACCGGAGGAGACCCGGCTCACGGCCAAGCAGCTCTCCAGACCCACATAATCGTAGCGGGTCTTGTTGTGGCCGCCGCCGGTGCACATCACCTGGGCGATCTTCCGGGCGCCGACTTCGACCTCCACGCCCATGATCTTACCGATCTCATTGGCCACGTCTGCGCCACCGGGGAGCAGGCGTTCACCGGGGCCTTACCGGCCACGATGGCAGCGGCATAACCGCTGCAGCCAGGGTAGCCCGCAGCCGCCGCAGTTGGCGCCGGGGGAGGCATTCCGCAATGGCCTCTTCCCGAGGATCCTTCTCCACGGCGAAGACCTTAGCGGCCACAGCCAGAATGGCGCCGAACACAATACCCAGTACACACAGTACAATCGGGGCTAAAATCATAGTATTCATAATTCTCTCTTCGCCTCCCTTACCAAACTTTCAGGCCAGAGAAGCCCATGAAGGCCAGAGAGATCAAGCTGGCGGCCACCAGGGCAATGGGGAACCCATCGAACGCCTTGGGCCACTTGCTGAACTCCATACGTTCCCGCACGCTGGCGAACAGGACGATGGCCAGCAGGAAACCCAGACCGCCGGTGATACCGTAGGTCAGGCTCTCGCCGAAGTTGTAGGAATTCTGCGCGTTCTGCAAAGACCACGCCCATGACGGCGCAGTTGGTGGTGATCAGCGGCAGGAAGATGCCCAGGGCCGCATACAGGGGCGGCACCATCTTCTTGAGGAACATCTCCACGAACTGCACCAGCGAGGCGATGACCACGATGAAGGTTACAGTCTGCATGAAACCCAGGCCATTGTTGTTCAGGAACTCATTGATGGGCCAGTTGACCGCAGAGGCCACGCCCATGACGAAGGTAACTGCGATGCCCATGCCCAGGGCGGTCTCCACCTTCTTCGACACGCCCATGAAGGGGCAGATGCCGAGGAACTGGGAGAAGATAAAGTTGTTCACCAGGATAGCGCCCAAGGCGATGGAGAGCAGGCTGGTAATACTTTCCATTACTTCGCCACCTCCTTATTCTTCTTGGGTCGGTTCATCAGGTACTGGGCCACGGCAATAACCACACCCAGGGTGAGGAAGCCGCCAGCGGGGAGGATCATGCCCAGAGCCGCACCGGACTCGGGGATGATGCGGATGCCCTCGCCGCCGTTGAGGATGCCGCCGCCGAAGGTGCCGGCGCCCAGGAACTCACGAACCACACTCATGATGATGAGCACGATCATGTACCCGATGCCCTGGAAGATACCGTCCAGAGCGGATGCACCCACGCCGTTCTTAGATGAGAAAGCCTCCGCACGGCCCAGCAGGACGCAGTTCACCACGATCAGGGGGATAAACAGACCCAGGCTCTCAGACAGCGCCGGGACAAAACCCTGCACCAACAGGTCCACCATGGTCACGAAGCCGGCGATCACGACGATAAAGCAGGCAATACGAACCTTGTTGGGGATGATCTTCCGCAGGGCGGCAATAACGATGTTAGAACAGGTGAGGATCAGCACCACCGCGATGCCCATGCCGATGCCGTTGAACAGCGAGGTGGTAATAGCCATCAGCGGGCACATGCCGATCAGCTGCACCAGGGCGGGGTTTTGGGTGACCAGACCGTCCTTTAATTGCTTTTTGAAATTCATACTCTCGCTCCCTCCTTAACCCAGGGCTTCTACCACCGCACGGGCAGCGTTGACACCAACGCACACGCGCGGAAGTGATGGTGGAGCCAGTGATGGCGTTGATGGTGCCACCGTCTTTTGTCACGCTGACATCTTCGGTCGTTCCCTGGAACTGTGCCTGCCAGTCAGGCTCAGTTGCCTTGGAGCCCAGGCCAGAGGTCTCAGAGTGGGAGATGATGGAGATGCCAGTCACGGCGCCGGAGGTGTCAATGCCAGTCATCATGTCGATGTCGCCACCGTAACCGCCGGGAGCGAGAACTTCCACCACATAGCCCTGGTCGCCGGCCTGATAGACGCCGACCACGGTCACTGTGGTACCGTTGCTGAGGGTAACGCTACCGTCGGGGAACTCCACGTCGGTATATTCATCTGCAGGCGAGCACCGTGGTCAGGGATTCCTGCACGGTGGCCTCCGTGTTGGCGGCGATGGCAGGGCAGTCACGTTGTTGACTGCGCCCAGAATGGCGAGCGACCACCAGGCAGATAAGGGCCAGGACGATAATCATGGCGGCATAGGGTTCTTTCTTTGCGTTCATGCTTCTGCGCCCTCCTTTGCTGCTTTCTTGGCGGCCTTTGCCTTCTCCTTCTCTGCCTTGCGCATCTCAGCGGTCACACCGAAGCGCTTGGGCAGGGTGGCCTTGTCGATGAGCCAGACGCAGATGTTCATGATGAGGATGGGAGTAGCAAACGCCTTCGGGATACCCGCCGAAGTAGCGGATGAAGACCACCAGCAGGCCAGCGCCAATGCCGAAGATAATCTCGCCCTTTGGGGGTGCTGGGGCTGGTTACATAGTCGGTTGCCATGAAGAAGGCACCCAGGAACAGGCCGCCGGCGAAGATCTCATAGAGCATCCAAGTGAAGACGTTCACGCCCTCGGGAGCCCGAGAGAAGACCAGGGTCAGCACGGCCACGGTGAGGATGTAGGCCAGGGGATCCGGATCCGGATCACCTTTCTGGCGATCAGGTAAATCCCGCCGATGAGCAGGGCGATGGCGGAAACCTCGCCCACGCGCCGCCGATGTTGCCGATGAACATGTCAGCCAGGGAGGCGTCAGGCAGGATGCCGCCCTTCATATAGTCGATGGACAGTGGGGTGGAGCCGGTGACCGCATCCGTCGCGGAAATAATGGAGGCCCAGTTCTCCCGACCGGGGAGCACCCAAGTGGTCATAGGCACGGGGTAGCAGAGCATCAGGAAGGCCCGGCCAGCCAGTGCGGGGTTGAGGAAGTTGGTGCCCAGGCCGCCGAAAAGCTGCTTGACCACCACAATGGCAAAGAAGTCACCAATAATGATCATCCAATAGGGCAGCGTTACCGGACATACAAACACCAGCAGCACGCCGGTGATGGCGGCAGACAGGTCCTTGCAGGGGATGGGCTTGTGCATCAGCTTGCAGTATCCCCACTCAAAAATCTCACAGAAAATGACCGACACCAAAGTGGTGGTCAGCGCGCGCGGTCCAAACACATAGATGCCCATCGCCAGAGCGGGGATCAGGGCGATGAGGACATCCCGCATCAGGTTCTTGGTCCCAACCGGGGATGATGCGTGGGGCGAGGAGGCTACGCTCAGTTTATACTCTTCCATGCTATCCCCTCCTTACTTTTTGGCCGCCTGCTGGCGGATGGCAAACTTGGCCGTGCGGAACTGCTGGACCAGAGGAATTCTAGCCGGGCAGACATACTGGCAGCTTCCGCATTCCATGCAGTCCATAATCCGATACTCTTCCTCCACCTCGCTCCAACGGCGGGCTTTGGCGAACATGTTCATAAAGAGGGGGTCAGGTGCATGGGGCAGACGTTGACGCGGCAGGGCGCGGCGGATGCAGGTGGGATTGGCACTGGTGGCAGGCAGATCCTCCTTGCTCAGGCAGAGCACGCAGTTGCTGGCCTTTCCCATGGTCACCGACATGTCGTACTGGGCAAATCCCATCATGGGGCCGCCAGAGATGACCCGGGCAGGGGTTCCATTGAAACCGCCGGCCTCCTCGATGAGGTGGGAGAAGGGGGTGCCCACAGGCGCCAGCAGGTTCACGGGGTTCTTCACGGCGCCGCCGGTGACGGTGATCACCCGCTGATACACCGGCTGCCCCCAGAACCACCGCGTCATAGATGGTCGCCGTGGTGGCCGCATTGAACACGCAGCAGCCCACATCGGCAGGCAGCTTTCCGGGAGGAACCTCCCGGCCGGTGATGGCCTGGATCAGCTGCTTCTCAGCACCCTGGGGGTACCGGGTGCGCAGAGCCTGGACCGTGATGTCCTTGGCGCCGCCCACCAGTTCTTTCAGGTGGTTGACTGCGTTCATCTTATTGTCTTCAATGCCGATGTACGCGTGGTCCAGCTGAAGGGCCTTCATGATGAACCGAACACCGCCGATGATCTTCTCGCCGTGCTCCAGCATCAGACGATGGTCTGCGGTAATGTAAGGTTCGCACTCCGCACCATTGATAATAATGGTATCTGCTTTGCCCACTGCGGAACTGATTTTGACGTGGGTGGGGAAACCCGCGCCGCCCATACCGGTGCGGCCGGCCTCGCGAATGATGTCGATGATCTCCTGGGAGGTCAGCGCATCCACATTTTCACGGGGCTTGCAATCCGGACAAAGGGTGTTTTGGAAGTCATTTTCGATTACGACAGAAAGCGTAGGCGTGCCGCCGGTTCCAGGACGGGGCTCCACTGCCACCACAGTGCCAGAAACACTGGCGTGGATGGGGGCGCCAAGGCCTGCGGTCTCGCCAATCTTTTGGCCGACCGTCACCGTATCACCTTTCTGCACCACGGGCTTACAGGGGGCGCCGATGTGCATGGACATCGGGATGACCACCTGAGCCGGGGCGTTGGCCAACGGTTGAATCGGTTTCTGCTCTGTCGCTTCCTTATGCTCGGCGGGGGTGAACGCCGCCGTAAAACATTTGCTTCATAAGCATCCTCTGTTTTCCTTGCCAAATTCTCTTTTTCCCCAAAAATTGCCTCAGTCCGCAGGGAGACTAAAACACTATATATAATAAAGCCATCTGCTCCAATTGTCCAGTGCTTTTCCAAACAAATCTGAAATTTTCTAGAATTTGGTTCCTTTCCCCTTCCTCTTCCCTTTCTCCCCTTTTTTTTTTGGTATACTATGCAGGAAATTTGTCATCAGGAGGCTGCCCAACATGACCGTCCATCCCCGAAATTCTCCGTTCTGGGAGATTCCATCAGCACCTTTCAGGGTTACTGCCCCGTGGGGGCAGAGCATTACGCCCCGGATACCGGCGCCGCCACCGGCGTGTATACTGTGGAGGACACCTGGTGGATGCAAGTGATTCGCGCCCAGGGCGGGGTCTATCTCTCCAACCAGTCCATCTCGGGCAACACCATCTCCCCGCAGGCACCATGGGCGGGTTTTCCCAAAAACGGCTGCGGGGGGACTGTCTGTGGAGGAGGAGGGGCCGGATCACATCCTGCTCTACGCCGGCCTGAACGACGCCAACTTTGGCATCCCTCTGGACGTGTTCGCCCGAGAGTACCAGGCGCCGCTGGGAAACCTCCTGGCCCTCTATCCTCAGGTCCAGATCCACTGCGGCACCCTCCTGCTGGGGGCCATTGCCGGTACCACCAACTCCATGGCCTGCTTTGTCCAGCGGCTGGTCCCCTACAACGAGGCCATTCGTGCCGCCGTACAGGCCACCGGCTGCCACCTGGTGGATCTGGCCGCCACGGGGGCCCGCTACACGGCCCTGGACGCCTTCCACCCCACCGGGGAAGGGATGCGCCAGCTGGCGCAGCTCTGGTTGGGTGCCATGGATGGCGAGGAGCGAAAAAATAATCGCCTTCTAAAAATTTTTTCTCCTTTTCTTTGCGTTGCACTTCGGTTCGTGGTATAATGAAAGGTATGGAACGACGGCAGGAAAAGAGCAGAAAGTGGTGCCGCCGCAACATCTATTTGTCTGGGAATTTGATAGGATAGCGCTAGAAGGCTGACTGGCCTAACGGTTTTGCGTTTGATGTCTTATATCACATAAAGGAGGACTTTATATGTCTCAAATGACTGCGCCTAAAATTTCGGTGTTGGGGGATGGGATCAGCTCCTTCGAAGGGTACGTCCCTCGGCAAGCAAGTTTTACTCCCCCAGCTATGTCTCCTACTCCGGGTTCGATTCTCCGGAAGGCACCTGGTGGATGCAGCCTGACCAAACTGCTGGGCGGCGAGTTTTTGGCCAACAATGCCTATGCCGGCTCCCACGTCAGTTATGCCGGCCACTATTCCGCCTGCCTGCCCCGGCGGATCCGCGCCTGGCCACGGAGGATGCCAGCCCAGACATCATTCTGGTCTATGCGGGCATCAACGATGTGGCGCACAGCATCGACCTGGATAAGTTCCAGCGGGACTACCGCGAGATGCTGGATTCCCTGAAAAAAGTTCCACCCCGATGCACAGATCTGGGTGGGTACCATCGTTGTGGGCAAGGAATGTGAACCATACTACCTGGATCCTGTCCCTCTGAAAAAGCGGGGGAGAATACAACGCCATCATCCATCAGTGCGTGGAAGAGGCCGGCGACCGGGTCCACCTGGTGGATCTGTCCTCCATTGACGGCGTTTACGAAACCGTCAATGGCACCCACCCCAACAAGAAGGGGATGACCTCCTTTGCGCAAGCGTGGTACGAGGCCATGAAGGATTCCATTTGAGCCCATAGCGCTTCACAGCAACCAAAACACAGCCCTTGGCGAGGATATCCTTGCCAAGGGCTGTTCTTGATAGTATATTCACTTTATATGCAAAACGGCATAGCCGAAGCCATGCCGTTTTTGTGTTGGCGTTACCTATTTTTCCGGTTCGTCTCCAAACAAGTATCTTGGGCGCAAGTGAGCTTAACTTCCGTGTTCGGGATGGGAACGGGTGGACCCTCACTGCAATCAACACCAACTTACTTTCTTGTGAACAAGAAAGTAAGCAAAGAAAACTTTTAATAAGTTTCTTCTTACTTCTCGTTTCCAAGAAACAAGAGGGGCAACGCACCCTCAAAACCGAACAAAGTAACCGCATACGCCTCGCAAGCGCCTGCATCCTTCGCTTGAGCCTCGCGTTTTAAGGTCAAGCCCTCGGCTAATTAGTACCGGTCAGCTCCATACATTACTGCACTTCCACCTCCGGCCTATCTACGACATCGTCTATATCGTGCCTTTACTCCTTACGGATGAGAGATCTTATCTTAGGGAAAGTTTCACGCTTAGATGCTTTCAGCGTTTATCTCGTCCGCACGTAGCTACCCTGCTGTGCCGTTGGCACGACAACAGGTGCACCAGAGGTGCGTCCATCCCGGTCCTCTCGTACTAAGGACAGCCCCCTTCAAATCTCTTACGCCCGCAACAGATAGGGACCGAACTGTCTCACGACGTTCTGAACCCAGCTCGCGTGCCACTTTAATCGGCGAACAGCCGAACCCTTGGGACCGAGTACAGCCCCAGGATGTGACGAGCCGACATCGAGGTGCCAAACCTCCCCGTCGCTGTGGACGCTTGGGGAGATCAGCCTGTTATCCCCAGGGTAGCTTTTATCCGTTGAGCGATGGCATTTCCACTCACATACCACCGGATCACTAACTCCAACTTTCGTTACTGCTCGAGCCGTCACTCTCGCAGTTAGGCTGGCTTATACGTTTACACTCACTGCACGATTTCCGGCCGTGCTGAGCCAACCTTTGAGCGCCTCCGCTACTTTTTAGGAGGCGACCGCCCCAGTCAAACTGCCCAACTAACAGTGTCCCCCACCGGATTCACGGCTGATGGTTAGAAACCCAGCAAACCAAGGGTGGTATCCCAAGGACGCCTCCACATGACCTGACGGCCATGCTTCCAAGGCTCCCACCTATCCTGTACATGATTTACCGAATCTCAGTATTAATTTGCAGTAAAGCTCCATGGGGTCTTTCCGTCTAGTTGCGGGTAACTGGCTTCTTCACCAGTACAACAATTTCGCCGGGTGGGCTGTTGAGACAGCGCCCAAATCGTTACGCCATTCGTGCGGGTCAGAACTTACCTGACAAGGAATTTCGCTACCTTAGGACCGTTATAGTTACGGCCGCCGTTTACTGGGGCTTCGATTCAATGCTTCGTTGCCTGACATCTCCTCTTAACCTTCCAGCACCGGGCAGGCGTCAGACCCTATACTTCATCTTTCAATTTAGCAGAGCCCTGTGTTTTTTTAGTAAACAGTCGCTTGGGCCTATTCTCTGCGGCCTACTTTACATAGGCTCCCCTTATCCCGAAGTTACGGGGTCATTTTGCCGAGTTCATAACAACCCTTCTCCCGTTGGCCTTATTCTCTCCTCATCTACCTGTGTCGGTTTGCGGTACAGGGCACCCTACCATTTTCTCGCCTTTTCTCGCCTTCACTAGGCATATTTTCGGACTTCCCTCATTCGGGTCCCTTACGCCCGGGCAACCAACTCCAGGGTTCCGCTATCCCCAAGTGTCAGTCCTTCATTCGATTTCGGTGGTTACGGAATTTCAACCGTATGTGCATCGACTACGCCTTGCGGCCTCGCCTTAGCTCCCGGCTTACCCTGGGCGGACGAACCTTCCCCAGGAAACCTTAGATTTTCGGCCATTATGATTCCCACATAATTCTCGCTACTCATTCCGGCATTCTCACTGAATACAGTCCACCAGTTTCTTTCGGTCTGACTTCACCCTGTATTCGACGCTCCCTACCACTGTCTCAAAGACAAGCCCAAGCTTCGGTGGTTAGATGCTTAGCCCTGTTAATTTTCCACAGCGCAAGACCACTCGACCAGTGAGCTATTACGCACTCTTTTTAATGTGTGGCTGCTTCTAAAGCCAACATCCTGGTTGTCTGGGCAATCCACATCCTTTTCCACTTAGCATCTATTTTGGGACCTTAGCTGTGGGTCTGGGCTGTTTCCCTTTTGACCACGAGACTTATCTCACGTAGTCTGACTGCTAGTCATCAATTATCCGGCATTCAGAGTTTGATAGGGTTCAGTAACTTTATCAGCCCCTAGCCCATTCAGTGCTTTACCTCCGGTAATCTAACATAACGCTAGCCCTAAAACTATTTCGGGGAGAACCAGCTATCTCCGTTCGATTGGAATTTCACCGCTATCCACAGGTCATCGCCGGTCATTGCAACGAACGTGCGTTCGGTCCTCCATGGTGTTTTACCACCACTTCAACCTGCCCATGGATAGGTCACCCGGTTTCGGGTCTATTGCCACCAACTCATTCGCGCTATTCAGACTCCGGTTTCCTTCGCCTTCGGTACTGAATACCTTAAGCTTGCTGATAACAATAACTCGCCGGACCATTCTACAAAAGGTACCTCATCACCCCTTTAACGGGCTTTGAGTGCTTGTGCTACAAGGTTTCAGGTTCTTTCGCTACGGCTTCACACCTTAAGTGCTTAACCTTGCCAGTTACATTCACTCACGCCGGACCATTCTACAAAGGGTACCCGATCGTTCGTTGATGAACTTTCGGTGCTTGTAAACACAAAGGTTTCAGGTTCTCTTTCACTCCTTCCGGGGTGCTTTCACCTTTCCTTCACAGTACTTCTTCTCTATCGGTCACCGAGTAGTTTTGGAGCTTGGAGATGGTCCCCATATTCCACCGGGTTTCACGTGTCCGGCGGTACTCTGGATACAGTCTGATGTCTTAACTTTTCGCCTACAGGATTTTCACCTTCTTTGATTGCCCTTCCCATGACATTCGGCTAAATCTCGACAATTCATTTTGCTGTCGAACCCCTA
>VOFC01000497.1_pt1 | contig 46000 bp, 64 predicted proteins | sample 5384161 | NCBI WGS metagenome assembly VOFC01 (sample SAMN12384722, study PRJNA508395) | human gut metagenome | isolation source: healthy gut B | host: Homo sapiens | reverse complement strand
CCTCTGTGCCGACACCCTGCGCTTCCACATCCGGGCCGACAGCGATTCCCCTGCCGACCAGACCGCCAAGCTCGCCGTGCGGGATGCTGTTCTGGCCTACGCCGATGTCCACTGCACCGCACAGGACAAGCCTGCCGCCCTGCGCTGGGCGGCAGAGAACCTGCCCGCACTGGAGCTGACGGCCCGGGCCGTGCTGGTAAGGTGGGGAATCTTTTCCACCGTTACGGTACAGCTGGTGGAAATGTACTTCGATACCACCCGCTATTCCACCGGCATCCTGCCCGCCGGGCGGTATCAGGCTCTGCGCATCGACCTGGGCGGCAACGCCCGCCACGGCAAAAACTGGTGGTGCGTGCTCTACCCCGGGCTGTGCCGCTCTGCCTGCGGCACCTACGCCCCTGCCGGAGGAAAAATGATCTGGTGTGGGTCGTATGTGGTGCGGTTCAAATGCGTGGAGTGGTGGCAGCGGGGTGACGGCGAGCCGGGAGGATAAGGTGCTGGTCGAAACAGCCTTCGCCCCTCTCAGGCGCGAAGCAAAAGACGGAGAGGGCAAAAACGCTTATGGCACACCTCCCCACAGCGCTGCATACGCTGTCGTGGAAGGAGAGTGTGACCACAATGGCGATCCCCGCTTATTATTCGTTGATCCAAAAGGGCTCCTACGGCCCGGACGAAGCCCTGGTGCAGACCTGGCTGAACGGCGTGCGTGACCAGTGCAGCTATTACCCCGCACTGACCACAGACGGCCGGCAGATTCTGTCGCTGCTGGACACCCACCCCGTGGACGCTGTGCTGCTGGCGGGCGACCTTTACGATAAGCCCGTGCCCCCCCGCCGAGGCCGTCCGCCTGCTGGACTGGTTCCTCACCGCGCTGGCCGAGCGGAAGCTTCCGGTGTTCGCCATCAGTGGCAACCACGATTCCGCCGACCGCATCGCGTTTGGCTCCCACCTGCTGGCGGAGAGCCGGGTATACATGAGCCCGGTGTTCACCGGGGCCCCGGAGCCCATCCCCTCACCGACGAATACGGCCCGGTGGACATCTACCTGCTCCCGTTTTTGAAGCCTGCCACCGTCCGGCATGTCTGGCCGGAGGAACCCGCTGAAAGTACCCAGAGCTACTCCGACGCGCTGGGCTGTGTCCTGCGCCGCTGCAAACGGGACCCGGCTCACCGCAGCCTGCTGGTAGCCCACCAGTTCGTGGCCGGTGCCGCCGCCTGCGAGAGTGAAGAGCCTTCCGTGGGCGGGCTGGACAGTGTGGACGTTTCCCTGTTCGAGGGCTTTGATTATGTGGCCCTGGGCCACCTCCACAGCCCTCAGAAAGTGGGGCGGGACACCGCGCGCTACTGCGGCACGCCGCTGAAATACTCCTTCTCCGAGGCAGGCCAGCACAAGAGCGTCACACTGGTGGAGCTGGGTCCCAAGGGCAGCGTCTCCATCACCACGGAACCCCTCACCCCGCTGCACGACCTGCGGGAGGTCCGGGGCAGCTATCTGGAACTGACCGACCACCGCACCTACGAGGGCACCGCCACCGACGATTATCTGCACATCACCCTGACCGATGAGCAGGATCTCCCGGACGCGCTGGCCCGGCTGCGGGTCCTCTATCCCAATCTCATGCGGCTGGATTACGACAACCGCCGCACCCGGGAACAGCAGACCGTGGAGGGCCCGGCCCGGGCCGAGCAGCAGACCCCGCTGGAACACTTTGCAGCTTTTTATCAATTGCAGAATAACCAGCCCCTGAGCGAGGAGCAGGCCGCATTCTGCCAGCAGCTCATTGAATCCATCTGGAAAGGAGAGGACGACGCATGAGGCCTTTGAAACTGACCCTTTCGGCCTTCGGGCCCTATGCCGCCGAGACCACTCTCCCGCTGGAGCAGCTGGGCCGGGGTGGCCTGTACCTCGTCACGGGGGGACACCGGGGCGGGCAAGACCACCCTGTTCGACGCCATCACCTACGCGCTCTACGACCACTCCAGCGGCGGTGTACGCGAGGGGGCCATGCTGCGCAGCCAATATGCCGACCCCAAAACGCCCACCTTTGTGGAGCTGGAATTTGAGGTGAACGGCCAGCGGTACACCGTGCGGCGGAACCCGGAATATCTCCGCCCCAAGGCCCGGGGCGAGGGTTTTACCACCGAGAAAGCGGACGCCACCCTCACCTATGCCGATGGCCGCCCGCCCGTCACGAAAGCCAAAGAGGTGACAGCCGCCGTCATCGACATCATCGGGCTGGATTACAGCCAGTTCTCGCAGATCGCCATGATCGCGCAGGGGCAGTTCACCCGGCTGCTGAATGCCTCTACCGAGGAGCGGAGCCGCATTTTCCGCAAACTGTTCCGCACCCAGCGGTACCAGAAATTGCAGGAAGCGCTGCAGGCGGAGGCTTCTGCCCTCATGGCCCAGCGCGCGGCCCAGAAAGTGCGGATCGGACAGATCTTATCCGGCGTCTCATATCCGCCCGAGGACCCGGACGCTGAAGCGCTGGACGCCCTGCGCCAGCCGGAAGCACAGCTCTTACCGGACGCCGTGCTGGCCCTGTTGGACGATCTGCTGGCCCGGCAGGAGACGGAGCTGACCCGGCTTGCCGCCCAGCGGGCCGAAAAAGAAGCGGCTCTGGACGCCCTGCAGCAGACCCTTGGCCGGGCCCAGCAGGCACAGAAACTGCAGCAGGAGCTGGCCGCCAAACGGGCCAAAGCGCAGGAAACAGCTCTCTTAGAGGCCGCCCGGGCCGCGGCACGCCGCAAAACGCTGGACGAGCTGACCACCCGCCTGGCCGAAACCGAAACGGCACTGGCCGGGCTGGCCGACACGGATACCCGCCGGGTGGAGCTGGAAGCCGACGCCTCCCGTCTTGCTCAGCGCGGGGAAACGCTCCGCAAACTGGAACAGAGCCTCACCGACTGTCAGCGCCGCGCTGCCGCCGCCAAGGCGGCACAGGAGCAGTACCGGCAGGCAGCCGCCCGCCAGACCGAGGCACACACCGCCCGGGACGGGCTGGAGCGGGCGTTTCTGGACGCACAGGCGGGCCTGCTGGCCCAGACGCTGGAAGAGGGCACGCCCTGCCCGGTCTGCGGCAGCACCCACCACCCGGCCAAAGCCCTGCTCCCCCGCACGGCCCCCACACAGACGCAGGTAAACGCGGCCAAGCGCGCCGCCACTGAGGCAGACGCCGCCGCGCAGGAGGCCAGTGCCGCCGCCCGCGCCGCCCTGACCCGGGAGCAGGAGGGCCGCGCCCGCCTGCGGCAGGACGCCGAGGCCCTGTTGCCGGAGCGGTTCACCTCTCCGGAGGGGCCGGTGCCGCTGACGGTGGGCCTGCTCAAGACCGCATTGGCCGAGGAGCATACCGCCCTGCGCCGGGCACTGGACGCTCTGCACGCACAGCAGACTGAAAATGCTGCCCAGACGAAACGCCGCACCCAGCTGGAAGCCCAGCGCAAGCAATTGGCCAACCAGCGCGCTGCATTGGAAGCGCAGGCGGCGCAGGCCCAGCAAGCGGCGGCCGCTGCCGAGGCCACCGTCCGCACACTGGAGGCCCAGCAGACTTCTGAAAACACGCTGCCCCCCGCAGGAGCTGGCAGCATTGCAGGCCCGGCAAACGGAGCTGCAGACCGCCCGCAGCCAGCTGACCGCCGCCGAAAAGGCCCTCAACGCCCGGCTGGTGCCCAACCGGAACGCAGCCGCCCAGTACCGCCAGCACTCGGCCCGACTCACGCGCTGGAACACCGCTGGCAGTGGGTCAGCGCACTGGCGGCCACGGCGGGCGGCACCCTGAGCAGCAAGCAGAAGATCCGGCTGGAAGCCTACATTCAGATGAACTACCTCGACCGCATCCTCGTCCACGCCAACACCCGCCTGATGCAGATGACGGCGGGCCAATACGAGCTGGAACGGATCGGGGCCGAGAACCAGCGCAGCCAGTCCGGCCTCGACCTCGGCGTCATCGACCACTACAACGGCACCCGCCGCAGCGTGAAGACCCTTTCCGGCGGAGAGAGCTTCAAGGCCTCTCTGGCGCTGGCCCTGGGCCTTTCAGACGAGGTGCAGAGCGCCGCCGGCGGCATCCGGCTGGACACCCTTTTTTCCTCGACGAGGGCTTTGGCTCCCTGGATGAGGACTCGCTGGAACAGGCGATCCGGGTGCTGGCAGGCCTGACCGAGGGTGACCGGCTGGTGGGCATCATCTCCCATGTAGGAGCCCTCAAGGATCGTGTTGACCATCAGGTGGTCGTCCGCAAGGCCCGCAGCGGCGGGAGCACGGTAGAGCTCATCGTATAATCGCGGCACCTCTGCGCAAACTATGCGCGGAGGTGTTTTTATGTCGAAGCACAAGCATTCCGTTGGAAACACGTCGAGCAGGGTGAGCCCTCCGCTGGGGCATCTGCCTGATTTTGAAATAAAACCTCTCAGTCCGCGCTCTGGCGCGACAGCTCCCCTCCAAGGGGAGCTCCATCGAGGTAACGGACGGCACCCCTGCCGCCTGCTACCAGAAAAACGCTGAGGATTATTTACAAGGCGATGTTTCCACCAGCGTGATGGCCCAGTACGGCCAGCAGCTGTTCGGCACGGCCCAGCACACCCACTCCGCCCACCCGGCCCCGGAAGAGGACGAGAGCGGCGTGGAAGCACTGGTGGAGTGGCGGGAGGACGCCCCCCTACGGCTAAGTTCTGAAACAATTTTCAAATTATTTTTAATTTAGTAGTTGAAATCTTCGGCCGCTTCTTTTATTATGGTAGCAAACAAAGACAAAGGCAGGTAATGTTACCATGGCAGAAATCAAATACGAAGTGGTCCAGAAGCTGGCAGTCCTCTCCCAGCGGCCCCGCGGCTGGGAGCGTCAGCTCAACCTCATCAGCTGGAACGACGGCGAGCCCAAGTACGACATCCGCGACTGGTCCCCGGACGGCACCCGCATGGGCAAGGGCATTTCCCTGAGCCACGACGAGCTGGCCATCCTCAAGGGCATCCTGGACGATATGGAGCTGTAAGATGGGCGACCGCGAGGAGTTTTTGCAGATCTTCCGGCAGCATGTCACCCGCCCCGGCAGCGAAAAGCTGCTGGACTGGCTGGACCACAAGACCGATTTCTTTTCGGCTCCGGCCTCCACCCGGTTCCACGGGGCCTGTGAGGGCGGGCTGTGTATGCACAGCCTCAACGTCTATCACGCCCTCCATGACACGTTCTTCACCGAGGGCGACAGCGAGGAGAGCTTTGCCATCTGCGCCTTGCTGCACGACCTGTGCAAGGCCAACTACTACAAGCGCGGCACCCGCAACGTGAAAAATGACGTGACCGGCCAGTGGGAAAAAGTGCCCTCCTACAGCGTGGAGGATCTGTTCCCCCCTATGGCCACGGCGAGAAGAGCGTGTTCCTTATTGAGCGGTTCATGAAGCTCAAAACGGCGGAGGCGGTGGCCATTCGCTGGCACATGGGCGGCTTTGACGACGCGGCCCGGGGCGGCTGCTTTGCCATCTCGGAGGCCTACGATAAATACCCTCTGGCCGTCAAGCTCCACATTGCTGACCTGGAAGCAACGTACCTCATGGAGCACCGCACCAGCGCGGTAAAATAAGCATCAAAAAAGACCGATGCACTGTCGTGAGACAAATGCATCGGTCTTTTTCTTTTTTGTGTTCCCATCAGCTGTTCCAGCTGGGAGATGATGTCCACCGAGAGGTGATCCAGCTTTGTGGTGGGTCTGTCCGGCTGGTCAAAGGGGCTGCGCCACTCCGGGTGCCCGGGTCCAGCGGGGTCTCGATCTCGCCGGGAAGCGGTCCCTGAGCCACCCCGGGGCATCCCGCGCGGGGGCCGGGAAATGGATGACCGGGAGCTCCGGCTTTTCCAGCACCGGAACGGTGGGCTGAGGCGTCGGCTCCGGCAGGGGTCTCGCCCGCCCGGGCCTGCTCACACAGCGCCTGTAACTCGGCGTTCTCCCGGCGCAGATCCAGCATGGCACGCTCGTAGGCGAACAGGCGGGTCTCATACCGGCGGATCTCCGCATTGGCCTCCGCCAGTTTCCGGCGCAGCAGCTCTGTTTCAGAAGCCACCGCAGCGCAGACTGCCCCCGGACACCGGAACAGCGGTCTGCATCGTCCGCCCCGGCAGGATCGATCCCGGCTGGTTCTGGGTAGCCATGGCTTCCTCCACTTCCTGCAGTCTGCGCTGCGCGCGGCGGTGCTCGGACGCAGTTTCGGCACAAAGACGCTCAATGCAGCGCAGTACGCTGTTTTTGCGGCTGCTCAACCATGCGGTGGGCAGCGTTCCGTCCCTGAGTACCATCCAATGCCTCCTTCCGCTCACGCGCAAGAGACACGCCCCCTCCCGGGCGCTCTGTTGTTCTGAAAAGAAGATCCCGCTTACTTGCGCTTGTTCAGGATGGCCAGCAGCTCATCGTAATAACGGTTGTCGCTGCTCTCTTCCTCTTCCACCTTGGCGGTGTTGGCAGCAGGCTGCTGCTTTGCGGCATTGTTGGTGGCTGCCACGTCAGAGCTGAAGACAGCCGACGGAGTGGAAGCTGCCGCACCGGCTGCATTGCTCAGGCTGGCACGCAGAGCATCGGGCACCTTGTTGTCAAAACCGGTGGCGACCACGGTCACGCGCATCTCATCGGAGAGGTTCTCGTCAAACGCAGTACCCCAGATGATGTTCGCATCCGGATGAGCGCTCTGGGTGATGAGGCCGGCTGCGGTCTCCACGTCCTCCAGGCCGATGTCCGGGCTGGAAGTGATGTTGATGATAACGCCGTGTGCACCGGCAATGCTGGTCTCCAGCAGCGGAGAGGAGAAATCGCAGCCTTGGCGGCGTTCTCTGCTTTCCGGCGCCCTTGGCGCTGCCCACGCCCATGTGCGCGTAACCGGCATCCTTCATGATGCTGCGCACGTCGGCAAAGTCCAGATTGATGAAGGCGGGCACGTTGATCAATGCCGAAATGCTCTCGACACCCTGACGCAGCACGTTGTCGGCAGCCTGGAAGGCGTTCATCAGGGTGATCTTCTCCTGGCTGATCAGCTTCAACCGCTCGTTCGGGATCACGATCAGGCTGTCCACATGCATCAGCAGGTTGGCAATGCCCTGCTCAGCCAGGCCCATCTTCCGCTTACCTTCAAAGGCGAAGGGCTTTGTCACCACGCCCACCGTCAGGATGCCCAGGTCATGGGCCACCTCGGCCACCACAGGGGAAGCACCGGTACCGGTGCCGCCGCCCATACCGGCGGTGATAAAGACCATCTGAGAAGCCCTTCAGGGCGTTTGCGATCTCGTCCTTGCTTTCCTCGGCGGCGCGCTGGCCGATCTCAGGGATCGGCACCCGCGCCGCGGCCCTTGGTGAGCTTGGAACCCAGCTGCACCTTGGTGGCAGCATGGTTCTTGGCCAGCGCCTGCTGGTCGGTGTTCATTGCAATGAATTCAACGCCCTGCAGGCCGTCGCTGACCATGCGGTTGACTGCGTTGCCGCCGCCGCCGCCCACGCCAATGACCTTGATCGTCGTAACGTTTTCGTCCATTTCTTCATCGAGCATCAATGCCATAACTTTTGTCCTCCATCGGATATTTATCGTAAACCTGCGCTTTTCGCACAAGAAGAGTTCGATACTACTGCTACTATATAACTGTATCGTATCATCTTTTTTGCCCCGATTGCAAGACAAATTTGGTTTTTTGCAGGGTTTTTTTCACCGGGGACCCGTTTCCCGCGGGCCGATTCCCGCCGAATTTGCGCCCCCAAACCGGCCAAAATCTCTGTAATCCGGCATAGCCCCGGTCGATATGCGCCGGGTGGGTGATGACCGTGCCCCGGGCCGCAAGCCCCGCCAGCACCAGTGCCGCCCCGCCCCGCAGGTCGGGGGCCTCCACCACGGTGCCGCACAAATGGCCGCCCGGCGCAATGGTCAGCACCCTGCCCGCCGTTCCGGCCCGCCCCAGGCGGCAAAAGCCCCCGGCGCAGCCGAACCGCCGCTCGAAGATGACGTCCTCGATGCTGCTTTCGCTGTCAGCGCAGAGCATGACCGCCGCCAGCGGCGGGGCAGCATCGGTGGCAATGCCGGATAGGCTCCGGTGAACACCCGGCCTGCCCGTGCAGCCGCCCAAACCGGGCCATTCGCACCGTATCCCCTGCCGTCTCCACACGGCACCCCATTTGTCCCAGAATTTCCAGCACCGGAGCATAGAGGGCGGGGCTGCATCCGGTCAGTTCCACCCGGCCGCCCCGCCGCCGCCGCCGCAGGCCAGCGTGGAAGCAAAAATGCGGTCGGGCAGGGGCGAAAAACAGCACCCGCCCAGCGCCCCGCCGCCCTTCGATGATGATCGTGGAGCTGCCCGCCCCCTCCATGCTGCCGCCGCACCGGTTCAGAAAAAGCGGCCAGGTCTGGCGACCTCCGGCTCCCGGGCCGCCCCCCGCAGGATGGTCCTGCCCCTGGGCACAGGCCGCCGCCAGCAGAAGCGTCTCCGTGGCCCCCACGCTGGGGAACCGCAGGGTGATTTCGGCCCCATGCAGGCCGGAGGGAGCCAGTCAGCACCAGCCGCCCCGGCCCGAGCGTCCAGCTCCTGCACCCCATCCGCGCCAGACCCGTCAGGTGCAGGTCAATGGGGCGGGAGCCGATCCTGCACCCGCCGGGCAGCACGGTCTCCGCCCGGCCAAGCCGTGCCAGCAGCGGCGCGCAGAAGAGAATGGAAGCCCGCATTTGTGCCGCTGTTTGCCCCGGCAGGGTGCTCTGGACCGGGCTGGCCGGAGAGCGCCACATCGCTGCCCTGCCACTGGGCCGTACAGCCCGCGCCCCGCAAAAGCGCCATGCTGCACTCCACGTCCGAAGCCTTGGCACGCCCCGCAGCCGGACCGGCCCGCTGCAGAGCAGCGCGGCCGCCAGAAGCGGCAGTACGCTGTTTTTTGCTGCCGGGACGCGGACCGTTCCGTTCAAAGGCCACCCACCCGTTACCACGATCTGTTCCGCCTGTCCATATCCGCCCCCATTCCGCAAAAAGATACCACAGGCTATGCAAAGGAGCGCGGAATGTCAATCCGTCTGATTCCACAAGAGTTTGGTGCGTCATTTGTTCCAGTTTATTTAAAATGAAACCTCTCAGGCCGCGCTCTGGCACGTCCAGCCGTCCTCCCTCTGTCGCTAACGCGACATCTCCCCTCCGGCCGGAGGGAGTCTATCCTATCAGGGGAGCCAAATAGAGGAATTTTCACGTTTCCCCTCTTGAGACGGAAAGCACCACCCCCATCTCGCCCAGCAGCATCATGAGGCTGGTGCCGCCAGAGGAAAAAAACGGCAGGCTGATGCCTGTGTTGGGGATGGTGTTGGTCACCACGGCCATGTTCAGCACAGCCTGCAGGGCCACCTGCACCGTAAAGCCCACCACCAGCAGCGCCCCGAAACGATCGGGCGCATGGGCCGCCAGCGTGATTCCCCGCCAGAGCAGCAGCACGAACAGCCCCACCACGGCGCAGGCTCCCACAAAGCCCAGCTCTTCGCACAGGATGGAAAAGATAAAATCGTTCTGGGGCTCTGGCACGAACAGATGTTTCTGCTGGCTGTTGCCCAGGCCCAGGCCCGTGGCCCCGCCGGACCCGATGGCATACAGGCTTTGAATGGTCTGGTGGCCGTCGCCCAGCGGGTCAGCAAAGGGGTCCAGCCAGGAGTTGCAGCCGGCTAGCTGCATAGGGCACAAGGTCGGGCATGATGGCAATTGCCGCCCCGATGGCCGCCACGCCGCTCACGCCCGCCAGCACGAACCACTTGAGCCCGGTGCCGCCCACAAACATCAGCACGGCTCCAATGCCCAGGATCAGCAGGGTGCCCGAAAGGTGCGGCTCCAGCAGCATCAGCGCCGCCACCACCCCCCAGCACCAGCGCAAAGGGAAGCACGCCCACGGAAAGCTGCGCATCTGGTCATGGTTCAGCGAGATGATGGCTGAAAACACCAGCACCACCGAGAACTTGGCAATTTCGCTGGGCTGTAGAGTTCCCAGCCCCGGAAGCACGATCCAACGTTTGCAGCCGTTGTATTCCGGCATAAAAGCACCACCACCAGCAAACCAGCGAGAGAGCCAGCAGCGGCCAGGCAAGCTTATGGAAAATATGATAATCCACCCGGCTGGCCAGCCACAGACCCACCAGCCCCAGCGCCGCGTATAGCAGCTGCGGGCGCAGGTAGGCCCAGGCATCCCCCCGGCGGTAGAGAGCCACCGCACTGGAGGCAGAGGCCAGCATCACCAGCCCAAAGCCCACCAGCGTGAGCACCAGTACCAGAAAAGGCAGGTCCATGGCAGGCAGCTGCCGCAGCGGTGCCTTGTGCCGCCCGCCCCGCGGCAGTGCCGCAGCTTCTTTCATCTCGTCACCCCCCAGTTTCATTTGTATGCAAAACCGGGGCTGTTCTATTTTCTTGGGTTCTGCGTATTGATACGCAGATACTGGTTTTGGAGCGTCAGCGACCATTGCGAATAATAGGGCTCCCCTCTAGGGGAGCTGTCGCGGCCCTGCGACTGAGAGGTTGGCAGAGCAGGGCTTATTCAAGAAGGGGAGTTTCTATGCCCAAAGTTCTCCGCACCCTGCCCGAGCGGGCATTCCGCCGCCGGGCACGGGCCGTGGCGGTGCTGTTCTGTGCCGTCTGCCTGGGGCTGGCCGTGCGGCTCTTTTTTCCTGCAGGTGCGCACCGACGGCTTTTATGCCGACCGGGCACAGGGCCAACAGCTGCGGGACACCGTCGTGCCCGCCGGACCGGGGCGCATCTACAGTGCGGACGGTGTTTTGCTGGCCGCCAACAGCAGCTGCTGGACCCTGCGGGCCTCGCCCCGGGAGATGCCGGAGGAAAAACTCGGCCTTGCCGCCCAGGGCCTTGCGAAAATATTGGAGCTGGACGAAGCCGCCCTGCTGGAAAAGTTCCGGCAGCGGGCCTCCAACGACTGTCTGCTGCGCTACCGGGTGGAGCGTTCCATGGCGGACCGCGTGCGGGATTTCTGCGAGGAGAACGGCATCACCGGCATCCGTATCAACCAGGACTCCAGACGCTGGTACCCGCAGGGGGAGTTTCTGGCGTCGGTGCTGGGCTTTACCAATGTGGACAACGCCGGAGTGACGGGGCTGGAGCTGGAATACAACGAGCAGCTCACCGGGCAGAACGGCGTGGTGCTCACCGCCGTGAACGCCTGGGGCTACACGCTGGAGCAAAGCTATGAGACCGAGCGCTTTCCCACCGAGGGGGACGGCCTGCGGCTGACCATCGACACCAACATCCAGCATTACCTGGAGAACGCGCTGGGCCTACGCCGTGCAGGAGCACCATGTGGCGGCCCGGGCCGTGGGCATCGTCATGGACGTGAACACCGGGGCCGTGCTGGCCATGTCCACCACCCCTCCTACGACCCCAACCAGCCCCGCGTGCTGGCCGACAAGGCCGCCCGGAGCACGGTGGACGCCCTGACCGGCGACGAGCGCAAGGCAGCTTTGCAGCTGGCCCAGCAGACCCAGTGGCGGAACAAAGCCGTCAGCGATTTATACGAGCCGGGCAGCGTCTTCAAACTCATCACCTGCGCGGCGGCGCTGGACGCCGGGGCCATTTCCAAAAGGACTCCAGCTTTTACTGCGGGGAGTCCATTTCGGTAGCAGGCACCCGGTTCCACTGCGCCAACCACAAGCTCCACGGGGCCCAGACGTGACCCAGGCACTGGAAAACTCCTGCAACCAGAGCTTCATCCAGATCGGGGCAAGGCTGGGCATAAGAGGCTTCTGTGATTATTTTGCAGCCTTTGGCCTGCGGGAGCCCACCGGCATCGACCTGCCCGCCGAGCCGAAAAAGAGCCTCTACTACACTGCTGACCGCATGGGGCCGGTGGAGCTGGCCTCCTGCGCGTTCGGGCAAAGCAGCAAGATCTCCTACCTGGAAATGGCATCCGCCGTATGCGCAGTGGTCAACGGCGGAAAATGATGCAGCCCCGGGTCGTCTCTGCCATTTTGGCCCCGGACGGCAGGTCCATTGAGCAGCTCGCCCCCCATCTGCAAACGGCAGGTGCTCAAGCCCGAGACCAGCCAGATCATGCGGGAGATGATGGAAGCGGTCGTCCTGTACGGCGGCGGGCGCAACGCGCGGATCGCCGGTTACCGGGTGGGCGGCAAGAGCGGCACCAGCCAGAAGCTGGACAGCGCCGACGAGAAAGCCCGCATTGCCAGCTTTGTGGCCGTGGCGCCCATCGACGACCCGCGGTTCCTGTGTCTGGTCTGCCTGGATGAGCCCCACAGCTGGACGACGGCCGGCGGCAGCCTCTCGGCTCCCGTCTGCGCCGAGGTTCTGGAACAGACGCTGGTATCCAAAGGCATCCCCCGCGCCGCCGTCCCGGAGCACCAGCCCCTCCACGGCGGAGACTGCCGCCGACCTGCCTGAAGATGGCGACAGTTTTGACGGGGCCTGAAAACGGGCAGCAAAAAAAAAGACCGCCGAAGCGGTCTTGAAGGATAACACGCGCTGCTGGATTTTCAGCTCTGCTGCGGCTGCTCGCGGAACACGATCTCGCCGGTCTTGCTGTCCATGGCATCCACGATGGCAAGGCTCTCCAGCTGGTAGCCCTTGCTGCGGATGAGCTCACCGCCCTGCTGGAAGCCTTTTTCCACGGCGATGCCGATACCTTCCACGGTGGCACCGGCCTCCTGTGCCAGCTCCAGCAGGCCCATCAGGGCACAGCCGTTGGCCAGGAAATCGTCAATGATGAGCACATGATCCTCCGGGGTGAGGAACTTTTTGGACACGATGACGTTGTAGATCTTTTTGTGGGTAAAAGACTGGATCTTGGTCTCGTAGTTATCGTAATCCAGATTGATGCTCATGGACTTTTTGGCAAACACCACCGGCACGTTGAACTCGCTGGCCACCACGGCGGCAATGCCAATGCCGCTGGCCTCGATGGTGAGCACCTTGTTGATGGGCTTGCCATCAAACAGGCGCTTCCACTCCCGGGCCATCTCCTTGAACAGTGGGATGTCCATCTGGTGGTTGATGAAACTGTCTACCTTGAGCACATTGCCCTCGCGGACAATGCCGTCCTTCGGATGCGATCTTCCAGCATTTTCATAACCTGCACGTTCCTCCCAGTTTGGTACTCAATTTTTATTTTACCAAGTATACCGGAACCACCCGGGGTTTGCAAGGTGTTTTATACCCAAATTTGACAAAAAGCGCATGGAATTTCAGTCTAATTTGAGAGTATGACTTTGATTGTTCTTTTGCGTCCGGGGCGATTTTTCCGGCCTGCGGGCTTGTTTTCTGGAAAAATTCGAGTATACTGGAAGCAATCAGCCGGGGGATTCTGTGCTGCCCCGGCCAACAGGGTGCGGCTGTTTTGCAACGAACCAGCCGCTGGGGAGAGAAGGAGTACCGCGTATGAAAACAGGATTGATCATGGAAGGCGGTGCCATGCGGGGCATGTTCACGGCGGGCGTGCTGGACGTTCTGATGGAGAACGGCCTTACGGTGACCGACGGTGCGATCGGCGTGTCGGCCGGCGCGGTGTTTGGCTGCAACTACAAATCACCACCAGATCGGCCGCGTCCATCCGCTACAACACCGAGTACTGCAACGATAAGCGCTACGCCAGCTTTAAAAATCTGGTGCGCAAAACGGGCAACCTGTACAGTGAGCAGTTCTGCTACCACGAGGTGCCCGAAAAGCTGGATCCGTTCGACGAGGCGGCCTTTGCCGCCTCCCCCATGGATTTCTTTGTGGTCTGCACCGATGTGAAAACGGGCGAGCCCATCTATCATAAGTGCCGCAAGGGCGACGCTGAGGATGTGCTCTGGATGGAAGCCTCGGCTTCCATGCCGCTGGCGGCCAAAGATCGTCAAGATCGGCCATTACGGCCTGCTGGACGGCGGCGTGGCGGACTCCATCCCGGTGCGGTTCTTTGAGTCCATCGGGTACAAGCGCAATCTCATCATCCTGACCCAGCCCAAGGGGTTTGTGAAAAAAAAGAGAACAAATGCTGCCCCCGCATCCGGGCACGGTATTTCCGCTGCCCCTGCCTTTGTGGAGGCTGTGGCGGACCGCCATGATCGGTATAACGAGACCCTGAGCTACATCTCGATGCTGGAGCAGGTCGGCAAGGATTATGTCATCCGCCCGCCCATCCCGCTGCCATGGAGATCGGTGCCATGGGCCGTGGCACAGATCCAGGGACCCGCCTTCCTTGAAACCAAAGCGCCGCGGCGAAACACTGCACCAGCTGCTGGAAGCGGCCATGAGCGGACCCAGCTGCGTCAATGCGCGGGATTGGTCCTTCGTGGTGGTGACCGACCCGGAAAAGCTGGCACAGATGGCCGATGCCAACGGCCGCCCTGCCGAGCCGCTGCGGAAAGCTGCCGCCGGTATCCTCGTCTGCGGCGACCTTGACCGTGCGTTCCGCTTTGCAAAGGACTACTGGGTGATCGACGGAGCCATTGCCGCCCAGAACATCTGCCTCGCCGCACAGGAGCTGGGGCTTGGCGCAGTCTGGCTGGGCACCTGGCCCCAGATGGACCGGGTAGAGGCCCAGCAAAAAAGCTCTTCGCTCTGCCGGAGACCATTGTGCCCCACTCCATCATCGCCCTTGGCTACCCGGAAGCAGACCTTACTGCCCCGCGTGAGAGCCGCTATGAGGATGACCGGATACATTTTAACCAGTGGTAAATTTTCCAGACGAAACCACGAGCGTTCCTGCTTGATACTTTACCATATTGCTCCTCTTTCATCCAAGTGGAACAGACTGTGCAAAACAGACTTTCCAGCGCGTTTTCGTTCTTTTCTATTATAACACAAACCACTTCCATGGCTTCAAAGGTGATTTTCCACAAAGTTTGCATCGTGCAATATGCGCAGAATGACCCGCAGATTTCTTGTGCAAAAGTACCTTTGCAAATTGGGCAGAGAATCGGTATAATGATTCCGTACAACGAGTGGCACTCATGCGTAAGACCGGTTGCATGAGTGCCACTCGTTTTTTTGTTTGTCCTAAAATGGAAAGGTAAGGTGAGTCCCATGGAAAGTACCAATGAATTTCTCGGCACGGAACGCATCGGAAAGCTGATGCAAAAGTATGCGATTCCGTGCATTATTTCTCTGCTGGTGGGCGCACTTTACAACATCGTAGACCAGATTTTTATCGCCAATGCCAGCTACCTCGGCTCCTACGGCAACGCCGCCAATACGGTGGTGTTCCCGCTGACGGTGGTGGCGCTGGCCATTGCCGTGATGATCGGCGACGGCTGCTGCGCCTTTGTCAGCATCAGCCTTGGCCAGAACGAAGTCCCCAAGGCAAGGCGGAGCGTTGGCAACGCGGTGGTGATGTGTCTGGTCAGCAGCATCGTTCTGACCGCTGTGTATCTGATCTTTGCAAATACCATTCTCGCCATGTTCGGCGGAACGGTCAACGCAGAGACCTATCATCATTCCCAGGAATATTTTTTCTACATCACGCTGGGTGTACCCTTTTATATGTTCGGCCAGGCTATGAATCCCATTATCCGGGCTGACGGCAGCCCCCGGTTTGCCATGGTGTCCACCCTTGCGGGTGCGGTGCTGAACATCATTCTGGATCCCATCTTTATCTTCGGCTTCCGCTGGGGCATGATGGGCGCGGCGGTGGCTACTGTGATCGGTCAGGTGGTCACCGCAGCGCTGGCGGTATGGTATCTGCTGCACATGAAGATTATTCGCCCGGCGTGGGCTGACCTTCGGCTGAAAGGTTCCATCTGCGGCCGCACCCTGACCCTTGGCATGACCAGCTTTCTTTCTCAGATCAGCCTTGTTGCAGCCATGGCAGCCATCAACAACATGATCCGCAAATACGGCGCACTGGATGCCGTGTTCGGGCAGGAACAGTACGCCCAGATCCCCATGGCGGTGGTGGGCATCGTGATGAAGTTCTTCCAAATCGTCATCTCTATCGTGGTGGGCATGGCAGCCGGTTGTATCCCCGTGGTGGGCTTCAACATGGGTGCAAAGAAGCCCGCCCGTGTGAAGGAGCTGTTCACGAAACTGCTGCTGGCAGAAGCCGCTGTCGGTGTGGTCGCACTGGTGCTGGTGGAGCTGCTTCCCCGGCAGCTCATCGCCCTGTTCGGTGCCGCCAATGAGAGCGTGTACTACACCGATTTTGCCGTGAAGTCCTTCCGCATCTACCTGTGCATGATCATTCTGGCCTGTGTCAACAAAGCCTGCTTCATCTTCATCTTCCTGCAGCCATGAGCAAGGCAGCAGAATCCACCGCCCTTTCCATGGTGCGTGAGGTGGTGTTCGGCGTGGGCTTTGCCCTGCTGCTGCCCCGGTTTTTCGGGCTGGATGGTGTGCTGTACTCCATGCCGCTGTCGGATATCCTGACCTTCCTGATTGCAGGCTATCTGATCCACAAGACCTACCATGAATTCAATTATCATATTGCGTTGGATAGTGGTATCATCGGCATTGAAAAGTGCGCGGAGATCATTAAAAGCCTGGTTTGAATGAACCGGAGTCTGCCGCCATCCGGCTGCCACTGATCCAGAAGTCATAACCACCGGCTGAGCCGGTGGCTTAGAGTAAGCCCTAGAAGGGCATCTTACTAGCAAAGCCCCTGCAAGGGGCCACGAGCAAGCATCTTTCATCTGCATTACTTGCCATACTGTTCTAACGCGCAGTATCATAAAGTACATCTTCTAAAATGACAATTCTTTGTCATCTCGCTTCGCTCGAATCTTATAGCTAAAGCATTTTCTTCTTTCCACCAGCAGAGCTGGTGGTTGTCGCTCGCTCAAGCTACTCAAAACAATGAGGCCGTTCCCTCTCTTTCTCAGAGAAGCGGAACGGCCTCATTTTGTTTATTTTTTCCGGTACTCCCGCGGAGTCATGCCAAAATGTGCCTTGAATGCCCGGTTAAAATAGGAGAGGTTTTCAAACCCGCACCGGGAAGCGATCGTCAGCACCGTCTCGTCCGTAGCATGCAGCGCTTCGGCGGCGGCATTCAGCCGGTATTCGTTCAGAAAGGCAACAAAGCTCTGCCCTGTCATCTGCCGGAACCAGCGCATGAAGTGGCTGGAACTGAAGGAGCAGACCCCGGCGGCATCGGCGACCCGAAGCCCCTCGGCATAATGGACAGAGATCCATTGCAGAACGGCTTTCAGCCGCTGGGTATCGGCAGTTTCCGCGGGGAGCTGCTGTTTCCCCTGCGCAATGAGCAGGGAGAGAAAGCGCAGCAGCGCTCCTTTGACCAGCAGCTCATAGCCGGGAAGCTTGGCACGGTTGGCTTCCTCCACCTCCCGCAGGCAGGCGGCGGCCTGGAGATAACACAGGTCGTTGGGAGTCAGCCGCGCAGGCAGCAGCAGCCGCCCGCTCTGGAGCGGAAGCAGGTATTTTTCGGCGCAAAGATCCTCCGCACCGCCCAGAAGCTCCAGCTCAAAGATGATGTTCTCGTATTCCATGTGCTGCCCCTCTGCCTGCCGCAGGGCGTGGAGGGTGCCGGGCGTAAAAATAAAGATATCCCCCTGGTAGGCCGGGCAGGACGCAGCGCCCACCTGCACCAGCCCCGCGCCCCGCTTGACAAAGACCAGCTCCATGCTCTCCTGCCAGTGCAGTGCCACCTGCGGGAAATCTCCCGGAATGGTGCAGGGATACAGATTGAAGGGGAACCGCACGGCACCGTGCTGCTTGGTTTCCTGCAAAGAAGCCTGATTATGCATCATCTCACCTCCAGATGATAGGATTGTACCATAATTTGCTCCTTTAAGGCAAGATTTCGATGGTTTTATCTGGTATATCTTGCATTATAGATGTCAAACCTGTTTTCCGTAAGGTGTGTATCTGAAAACAAAGGAGGATCCATTATGAGCTTTACCGAAACATTACAGAGCCTCACCGGAAAGCTGCTGGCGGACTGCACCGATCAGGAGCTGTATCTGGCACTGCTGGAGCTGGTGCGGCAGAAGAGTGCCGACCGCGTGCAGCCCGTTACCGGCCGCAAGCTGTACTATATCAGCGCCGAATTTCTTATCGGCAAGCTGCTGTCTAACAACCTCATCAATCTGGGACTGTACGAAGAAGCCCGGGATGCACTGGCCGCTGCCGGAAAGCGCCTTTCCGATATTGAAGAGGTGGAACCGGAGCCCTCTCTCGGCAACGGTGGTCTGGGCCGTCTGGCAGCCTGCTTCCTGGATTCGCTGGCAACGCTGAACCTGCCCGGCGACGGCGTGGGCCTGCGGTATCACTTTGGCCTGTTCCACCAGTCCTTTGAGGATGGTGTGCAGAACGAAAAGCCCGACCCCTGGCTCACCGCCCACAGCTGGGCCGAAAAGACCGATGTGACCTACCCGGTGGAGCTGGCAGGCAAGGAATATACTGCCCGGCTGTACAAGCTGGCTGTCACCGGTTACGAGGGCCGCACCAACACCCTGAATCTGTTCGATCTGGATACCATCGACGAGAGCATCGTCCATGACGGCATTGCCTTTGACAAGACCGCCATCGACAAGAACCTGACCCTGTTCCTCTACCCGGACGACTCCGATGAGGCAGGCCGCCGTCTGCGGGTGTATCAGCAGTACCTCATGGTTTCTGCCGGTGCCCAGCTCATTCTGGCAGAGTGCGCCGCCCGGGGCTGCAATTACCACGATCTGGCCGACTACGCCGCCATCCAGATCAACGACACCCATCCCAGCATGGTCATCCCGGAGCTGATCCGGCTGCTGGGGCAGCGGGGCATTGAGTTTGAGGAAGCTGTGGAGATCGTTACCAAGACCTGCGCCTACACCAACCACACCATTCTGGCTGAGGCACTGGAAAAGTGGCCCCGCGCCTATCTGGATGCAGTGGTGCCCCAGCTGATGCCCATCATTGAAAAGCTGGACGCACTGGCCCGCACCCGCACCGAGGACGAGAGCCTTGCCATCATCGACAAGGATGACCGGGTACACATGGCCCACATGGACATCCACTTCACCCATTCCACCAACGGCGTGGCAGCGCTGCACACCGAGATCCTGAAAAATTCCGAGCTGCACGGCTTCTATGAGCTGTACCCGGAAAAGTTCAACAACAAGACCAACGGCATCACCTTCCGCCGCTGGCTGCTGGAATGTGACCCGCGCCTGACCGCCACGCTGGAAAAGCACATCGGTTCCGGCTTCCGCAAGGACGCTGCCGAGTTGGAGAAGCTGCTGGCCTTCGCCGACGACGAAGCCGTGCTGGGCGAGCTGACCGCCGTAAAAAAGGCCAACAAGGCAGCGCTGGCAGACTGGCTGCTGCGCACCCAGAAGGTGGCAGTGAATCCCGATGCCGTGTTCGATATCCAGTCCAAGCGGCTGCACGAGTATAAGCGTCAGCAGCTGAACCTGCTTTATCTCATCCATCAGTATTACGAGATCAAGGCAGGGCATCTGCCTGCCATGCCACTGGTGGTGAGCATCTTTGGTGCCAAGGCTGCTCCTGCCTACACCATTGCCAAGGACATCATCCATGCCCTGCTGACCCTCTCCAAGGTCATCGCCGCAGACCCGGAGGTGTCCAAGTGGCTGCAGGTGGTATTTGTGGAAAATTACAACGTCACCGCTGCCGAAAAGCTCATCCCTGCCTGTGACCTGTCTGAGCAGATCAGCCTTGCCTCCAAGGAGGCCTCCGGCACCGGCAATATGAAGTTCATGCTGAACGGTGCGCTGACGCTTGGCACCATGGACGGTGCCAATGTGGAGATCAGCCAGCAGGTGGGCGAAGAGAACATTTATATCTTCGGCCAGACCTCGGATCAGGTCATCCACCGCTACGCCGTAGGCGATTACGACCCGGCCCAGTGGGTGGAGGGCGATGCCAACATCCGCCGCGCCATCAGCTTCCTCACCGGCCCGGAGATGCTGGCTGCCGGCCATGCCGAAAATCTGACCCGCCTGCACAATGAGCTGATCCACAAGGACTGGTTCCAGACCCTGCCGGACTTCAACGCCTATGTCGTCCGCAAAGGGCAGGCCCTCAGCGATTACGCCTGCGACCCCATGGGCTGGCGGCGCAAGTGTCTGGTGAACATTGCCAAAGCCGGGATGTTCTCCTCCGACCGCACCATTGCCGAGTATGACCGCGACATCTGGCATCTGGGGAAGTAATCGTTTTTACTTTGCGTCATCCCAGCATCCAGCAGTTTCTTGTAGAAGATGCACTGCTTTTTATGGAAGAACTATCATTTCGGTACGCCGGAGCATCTGCGGACGCTCCGGCGTGCCTTTTTACAGGGAAGGCTTCTGCTCCAACAGGTCTGTCATGCTGCGCAGGCTGATGCCAAGGGTGGAAAGGTTATGCAGCATGGCGCTGGTGGCAGGGGGCAGGATGCCCAGAGCCCCCAGAAGGATGAGGGCCGAGTTGAAGCTGAGCACAAAGCGGTAATTGCTGCCCACCCGCTTTTGCAGGGCGTTGGCAATGGCTTTTAAGGTCACCAGCGCTTCCAGACTATCCGCGCGGATGGTCACATCGGCAATCTCCCGGGCGATGGCGGCACCGGAATGGATGGCGATGCCGATATCTGCCGCCGACAAAGCGGGCGAATCGTTGATGCCGTCGCCGATCATCACAACTGTATGTCCCTCGGCTTTGGCGTCGCGGACAAAGGCGGCCTTATCCTCCGGCAGCACCTCCGCAAAGCAGCGGTCTACCCCCACCTGTGCCGCAATGGCGCGGGCGGTGCGGTCGCTGTCGCCGGTCATCATGACGGTCTGAGTGATGCCCAGCTTTTGGAGCTGGCGCAGCACCTGTGCCGCCTCCGGGCGCAGGGGGTCTGCAATACAGATGACCCCCACCAGCACCCCGGATGCGGCCAGATACAGGTGGGAGTACTGGGGGTCCAGCGCATCGAACTTTGCCTGTTCCCCTGCCGGGATGGTGCAGCCCTCGTCCTCGAAAATAAAGTGAGCGCTGCCGATGACCACCCGCTTGCCCCCTACCCGGCTGGCAATGCCATGGGCCACGATGTACTCCACCTCGGAGTGCATCTCTTCGTGAGAGATTCCCCGCTCCTTGGCAGCACGGACGACGGCGTTTGCCATGGAATGGGGAAATGCTCTTCCAGACAGGCGGCCAGCTGCAATACCTCCTGCTCCTCGCAGCCAGAGAAGGGCACCACCTGCACCACCTGGGGGGTGGCGTGGGTCAGGGTTCCGGTCTTATCAAACACCATGGTATCCGCCTGTGCCAGCGCTTCCAGATACTTGCCGCCCTTTACAGTGATGTGATATTCCCCGCACTCCCGCATGGCAGAGAGCACCGCCAGCGGCATGGAAAGCTTCAGCGCACAGGAGAAGTCCACCATCAAGATGGAGATGGCCCGGGTGACGTTGCGGGTAAAGGCATAGGTAGCCACCGTACCGGCAAGGCACCACGGCACCAGACGGTCGGCCAGCTGCAAAGCCCGGTTTTCGGTGCCGGACTTGAGCTTTTCCGATTCCTCGATCATGGCCACGATCTTATCGTAGCGGTTGGCACCGCCCTCTGCCTTGGCCACAAGGACGCATTCGCCCTCTTCCACCACCGTTCCGGCGTAAACGGTAGCACCGGTGGTCTTGCGCACCGGCATGGACTCGCCGGTCAGGGCAGCTTGGTTCACCATAGCTTCGCCTTCCAGCACCATGCCGTCCAACGGGATCATGTTGCCGGAGCGCACCACCACTTCGTCCCCGGCGTGAACGCGGGTCAACGGCACCAGCACCTCGCCCTGCGGGGTACGCACCCAGACCTTATCCACATTCAGCGCCATGCTGCGAGCCAGGTCGTCCAAGCTCTTTTTCCGCGTCCACTCCTCCAGCAGACTGCCCACCGTCAGCAGGAACATCACCGAACCTGCGGTGCTGTAATCGCCCCGCAGGAGGGAGGCGGTGATGCTGAGCGCATCCAGCACCTCAACTTCCAGCTTGCGGTGCAGCAGGCAGCGGACACCCTTCCAGACAAAGGCGATGGAGCGCCACACCGTATATGCCGCCGCGATGGGCGCGGGCAGGAACACCTTGCGGAACACCCGGCCCGCCACAAGGTTGACCATCTTCTCCTGATATTCCTGATTGATTTTCCGGCTGTCGTGGGAAGTGACCAGCACCTCTAATTCTTCGTTGTCAAAGCGGTAGGCTGCCAGCAGGGCGGCGGCATCCTTCCGGCCACCCCGGTAGGTCAGCACCACATCTCCGGTGCGCTCGTAGACGGTGGCTTTTTGAATGTTGTCCTGCCCGTTCAGGTAGGCTTCCAGCACATCTGCCCGGTGCAGGGTCATGCGCACGGCGCAGACGTGCACCCGCATCCGTCCCTTACCTTCATGTAAGATCGTACATTTCATTGCTTTTCTTACCCCTCTGCGTAAAAAAGAGCCGCCTAAAGGGCGGCTCCGTTGCGTCATATCACTCTGCGGTCTGCTCTGCGGGCTGTTCAGCCGTATCCTCGATAACCTCCTGTGCAGCCTCGGCGGCGCGGCTCTCGTTGATGGCCTTTGCATCGGCAAGGATGTCACCGGCCTCTTCCTGCACCTTGTTCACAGTCTGCATGGTGCAGTCCTTCATCCGCAGCACCGCAGCGGTGGTCTGGGTGTAGACCTTTTTGGCGTCCTTGCTGGACAGCACCTTGAAGCCGGCAGAGCCGAACACTACACCACCCAAAAACAGTGCAAGCTTTTTTGTATCAAACATATTTATCCCTCATTTCTATGTTTCCTATCTGAGCGCCCATCCCCTTGAGCGGGGGCAGGCTCTTTATCTTTGTATTGTAGCACGCTTTCGGACTTTTTCAATGGTTTTTGATGATGTTAGGACGTATTAACATTGTTAGCAGAAGCTTGATACGTAGGACAATTTTCGTCATGCTCACTTGCAGAGATCAGCAGGCCGCAGCCTATAAAGACAGCAGAAAGATTAACCGCCCCGCAACACACCCGATTCATTTTGCCGCCGATTCACCCGGCAAAATCATCGCTGCGCTTCGCAAACGCGGTCCCACCCCAAACCCTGCTCATGGTTCGCACCTGACGGTGCGAACAGCAACGACGTGTCGTACTTACATAACTTCACCGAGGAGTTATCGTGCAGACATGAGGTACAATGACCAAAACGAATGTTCAATCGACCCCTAGCAATTCCCCGCACCACGACACGCCGAACAACAAAACAAGAACAGAGTAGACTGTTCTTCTTTTACACATCCCTCAAATAATTTTTCTGAATCTGCTTGACGAATATTACGGTTAGTGATATATTTATTACAGTAACCGTAATAAGGAGGTCAAACCATGCGAGATAATACAAAAGGTGGTGCGCTTACAGAAGTCACCTTTTATATTTTGCTCTCTTTATACGCCAAAACACGGATACGCTGTTATGCAGTTTATTGAAGAAAAACAGGCGGACGGCTTTCCCTAGGCGCAGGCACTTTATATGGAGCATTAAACTCTTTGCATGACAAGAAGTGGATTGAACCTTATGGAGATAGTGAGGGACGAAAAAAAGAATACCACATTACAGCACAGGGAAAAGAAATTGCAGAAAAAGAGCTTGCAAGACTAAATGAGCTTGTACGCATCGCGAGTGAAATTATTGGAGAGGTACAGTATGAGTAAAAATGCTATCGCTTCTTTGGTGGATTGCTAAATGCACAGGCAAAATGGTTAAACAAAATGTCTCAAAAGGCTATCGACTTGTCCGGACAGGAAGAATGCTCTATGAATTCGAAAAATGTAATCCCGACGAAGTGACCTATTGTGTAGAGTTTATCGGAGAAAAATCAAAAGAGAACGCAACGGACTACGCTGACTTTTTTGGAGGATATGGGCTACAAGGTATTTTTCAAGAATATCAATCTAAACTATTCTGTCGGAAAAGTTCGATTGCGTCCATGGGCGGAAATGGGCGGTTGTATTGCAACAAACGCAACAACTTTTAACAGGGAACTATTGATTGTAGAAAAATCAAACGACGGAAAGCCTTTTGAACTTCATACTTCTTATGCCGATAAAGAAAAATACTACCGCACTTTGCGTAACCCATGGCTATTCCTACTACTCCTGTTTGCACTGTTTGCCCTTATCAAACATTCTCTCGCCTTGGGTATTTTTTCATTGATTTCTGCAATTCCCAGCATTCTGTACCAGATCCAAATTATAGTTGTCCGACAAAAAGCCAAAACGTGGGAATAAATAACAATCAAGAGGGTGACAGCAAAAGCTGTCACCCTCTTGATTGTTATTTATAGAAATACAAAATCCAGTGCTTTCAGCTCGGCACTGCGGGCGTTGTAGGCTTCTACCATCTCCCGCTCCAGAACCTCCAGCCCTTCCCGGTTGTGGTACAGTTCCATGAACAGCCATTCCAGTTCGTCCTTATGTTTGGCGAAACCGGACTGCAAAATTATCTTGACTTGTCATCTTCCTTTATCCTTTTCGTGTAAGATGAAGCTGCACGCTGGGGTAATCGCCAAACAGCTGCGGCAGGACAATCCCCGCATACAGCAGGGTGCTGCCGCTGAACCGCATTCCCTTGTGAATGCCGTCCTCTACGTCGTGGGCATACTGGGAGCCGAAATAGTCGATGCCGTCCAGTTCATACACAGCATCTTCTTCCAGCCCACGGAAGCACAGGTGGATGGGCAAGGGATTCGCCTGCGGGTGAGTCACCACCAGATTCAGCAGCACCTCGCTGCCGTCCTCTGCGGCAAACTGCCATGCCGTGAAATATGTATTTTCTGCCGGGTCGGTCAGCCGGTAATAATCGCCGGTGCGGATCAGGTCGTTCAGCCGCTTGAACCGCTTGATCTGATTTTTCACTGCAGTGCACTCGGCGCGCTTCAGCTTGCCCAGATCCAGCTCGTAGCCAAAGGTGCCGCTCATCGCCACCACAGCACGGGTGTCGATGGGGGTCGTGCGGCCGGTCTGGTGGTTGGGGCAGGCAGAAACATGAGCACCCATGGTGCAGACCGGATAGCCGAAGGAGGTGCCGTGCTGGATCGTCAACCGTTCAATGGCATCGGTATCATCACTGCACCAAATCTGGGGATAGTAGCACAGCATTCCGGCATCAAAGCGTCCGCCGCCGCCGGCACAACCCTCACGAACAGCACCTCCGGGAAGCCCTGCGTCAGCCGCTCTGCCAGCGCATAAACGCCCAGCATATAGCGGTGCATGATCTCGCCCTGCTGTTCGGCAGGGAAAGCACGGCTGTACACATCGCTCATGCTGCGGTTCATATCCCACTTGATATACTCAATGTGATGCTCCCGCAGCAGCTTGCCGATGGCTTCTGCCAGATAGTCCACCACCTCCGGGCGGGAGAGATCCAGCACCAGCTGGTTGCGCCCCATGGCAGGCTTGCGTCCGGGCAGGGTCAGCGCCCAGTCCGGATGGGTGCGGTACAGCTGGGAGTTCTCGTTGACCATTTCCGGTTCGATCCACAGGCCGAATTTCATGCCCAGCGCATTGATCTGCTCGATCAGCGGGTCCAGTCCACCGGGCAGCTTTTCGCAGTTCACGATCCAGTCGCCCAGACCCTGATTGTCGTCATTCCGGGTGCCGAACCAGCCATCGTCCAGCACCCATCATCTCCACGCCGAGAGAGGCCGCTTTTTCAGCGATCTTTACGATCTTTTCGGTGTTGAAATCAAAATAGGTGGCCTCCCAGTTGTTGATCAGCACCGGGCGGCGTTTGTCCTTCCACGGGCCGCGGCAGATGTTGCGCCGCAAAAAGCGGTGGTACTGCTGGGAAAGCGGGGTCAGACCCTCTGCCGCAAAGGAGAAGATCACCTCCGGGGTGTCAAAGGTCTCGCCCGGCTTCAGGTTCCACGCAAAACGTTCTTCTTGAATGCCGCTCACTACCCGGACAAGCCCGGTCTGAGAGCGCTCCACGTCCATCTGATAGCTGCCGGAATAGACCATCATCACCCCGTAGCAGGCACCGCTGGTCTCCGTTGCATCCTGCTGGCAGAGGATCAGGAAGGGATTATTGTGGTGGCTGGAGCTGCCCCGCACCGAAGAAATGGTCTGGATATTGGTGCCCACAGCTTCCCGCTCCAGCTGCCGTTCCATAGCGTGTCTGCCGTGGAAATGCAGCAGATCCCATCTGCCAAAGGGCAGATCCAGACAGGCAGATGCCGCCTTGTCCAGCCGCAGCGGGGTATCTCCGTGGTTTGTCAGCCGCGCTGCACGGGTGATGACATCCTGCTGTGCAAACACGCCGTACAGCAGCTCCAGCGTCAGACCGGTGGCCTCGTCCTGCATTCGGACGATCAGGGTCTCGGCATCGTTTTTCTCTGCGTGGGCACAGGGCAGACCGGTCAGCTGATATTTGCCAGCCACCACCGCGTGGCTCACATAGGTAAAGTCCGCGCCAAAGGCGCCACGGCTGTCGGCCACCGTCAAGCAGGATAGACGGAAATCGCCCACGTTGCAACCGGTATACTCCTGCGGGAGCAGATCCGGGGAAACGCCCCGGTGGGTGCGGTAAGCGTAGTAATCCGGCGAAAATCCCCGGTCTGTGCGGGGATACAGCTGCATCAGGTCCCCGGTGCCGATGGTTTTGCCGTAGTACAGATGCAGCAGGTGCCCCAGCGCATCCACCTTCATGTGGTAGCTGGTATGGGCGGTCTCCAATACAAAAATGCGGGCCTCAGAATCAAATCGAATGCTCATGGATCCTATACCTCAACGAGATTATTTTTTAATAGAAATGCCGACAGACAGGCGGCCGGGGCTCGATTTTTGCCTGCTTTTGTCAGCTCTTACAAAAGCGGCGAGAGAAAATTTTGTGCATCATCACATTGCGCAGTTTCTTTTCTCTTGTTGTGCCATTATTATACTATCTGCCAGTAGTTTCGTAAATGCAAAAATGCGACTTGTTATATCTCAATTTGAAGGAATACTGCGAATTATGTTGAAGTCATAACGCATTTTTTTCCGACATATAACAACACCCCATTTGTCAGACCGAATACTGTCAGACAAATGGGGTGCTGTTCATTCAGGGTCGCGCCCTGTTTTTTTACTATGCTTCATCGTTTTCCACACGAAGCATCCGGTATCCGACACCAACATGGGTCTGGATCAGATGCGGCGCATCCGGGTATCGTTCCAATTTTTTGCGCAGGGATGCCATATAAACACGCAAGGAAGCAATGTCATTTTCCTGCGTGCTTCCCCATATTTGCTGTGTGATGGATGTATGCGTCAGCACCTTGCCCACATTATGCGCCAGCACACACAGCAGTTTGTACTCGATGGGGGTCAGATGCAATTCATTCTCACCCAGCCAGACGCACCCGGCCGAGAAGTCGATCCTCAAAGGACCATTGACAAAAACCGGGCTATTTATGCCGTCAGAAGCCAGCAGATTCAATCGGCGCTGCGTTACACGCAGTCTTGCCAGCAGCTCGTCCACGGAAAACGGCTTTGTCAGATAATCGTCTGCGCCGTTGTCCAGCGCCTCGATCTTATCAGAATCTTCGCTCCGGGCACTCAGGACGATGATAGGCAGGTTCGACCATGTGCGGACGCTGCGGATGACCTCGATGCCGTCTATATCGGGCAGCCCAAGATCCAGCAGCATGATGTCCGGATTGTGGCTGGTCGTCATCATGATCGCCGTTTCCCCATTGGAAGCAGTCAGATATTTATAGCCGTGGGTTTTCAGGGTCGTTGTGATCAGACACCGTACAGGAACATCATCCTCTACGACCAGAATGGTCGGCTTATTCATGAATATTCACCTCACTTTGCGGCAATGCAAAGGAAAAGACACTGCCATTGGGAATGTTGTCACGCAGGGTCAATGTTCCGCCGTGAGCCGTCAGGATTGCACGGCAGAGGGGCAAGCCCAGTCCAAGGCTGCGGTGGCTGTCTGCGATGCGGCTCTGCCCGGTATAAAACATCTCGAACACCTGTGCTTTTGCGCGATCCGGAATGCCGGGACCATTATCTGCAACTTCCACTACAACCTGATGGTCTTTCCGGTAAGCCGAAATCTGAATGACCGAGCCCACGGGGGTATATTTGATGGCGTTATCCACCAGATTGACAACGACCTGCATGATCAGCCGTGCATCCACATTGACCAGGAGGATCTCGTCCCCATACTGTGTTGTGATGGTGTGTTCGCAGCTTTTCCGGTTGACATGATGCAGTGCTTCTTCGATCATTTCGTCCATGAGCTGCGGAGAGATTTGAAGATTCATCCGCCCATCCTCAATGCGGGTGATAGAAAGCAAATTTTCCACCAGACCGATCAACCACTGTGCATCATCAAAAATATCCGTACAGATCTTTGTCCGTGTTTCTGCATCCAGCGTTTCTCCATTGGAAAGCAGATTGCTGGCATTGCCGGAAATGGAGGTCAGCGGTGTCCGAAGATCATGGGAGATCGTGCGCAGCAGGTTTGCCCGAAGCTGTTCATTCTGTGCCTGCAATGCAGCTTGCTCTTTTTCCAGTGCGTTTCTGCGGTTTTCGATGGCCAGCGCACCTTCGCCCAGAATGGAGAGCAACACACTGTTTTCAAAGGCATCCAGCGGTTTTTCAGACAGGTCGATCCCAACCACTCCAAACACGCCGCCTCCGGTCCGAAGTGCAAGATAAAGTCCCTTTGCGTCCGGGTAGCTATCCGTGCCTGCACCGGAACGCTTTTTGTTTGCAAATGTCCAATTTGCTGCATCACGTTCTTCCGGTGCAGAAAAGATGTTTTGCGCCGTTTCCCCGTCCACCCCAAAAAACTGCTCTGAACCAAGATCTCCGTTTTGTTCCGGGTAGACGATCAGGCTCCGGTTCAGCAGCTTCATCAACTGGGACGCTGTCTGAGAGAGGATTTCTTCCTCGCTTTTTGCTCTCTGTAAAAGCTGATTGGTATCAAACAGTATTTTTTGTACGGAACGCTGCCTGCGCAGACATTTTTGCATGATCCTTCAGCCGCGTTGTCAGGGTGCAGGTAATAATCGCAGAGGTCAGCATCAGGGCAAATGTAACCTGATAACCGGGGTCATACGCATGGAATGTCAGGCGCGGTTCCGTCAAGAAAAAATTGTATAGCGCAACACTGGCAATGGAGCCCAGCACACCGCAGGTGTAACCGCTGGTACACAATGCGGTGAACAACACCCCCAGCATATAGAACGTAATAATGTTATAGCGCGCAAAGTCCAATTGTAAAAAAAAAAAGCCGATGAGCGTGATGCAGCTCAAAATGCCTGCGGTGACCAGTAAATCGCGGACAGAAGGCAGAAACGGACGGATGAACAGCTTTCTTCCTGAGCCGTAGCCGTTCTCTGCAGAAGCATCCGGGATGATGTAAATATCCAGATTAGGCGCAGTCATCGTCAATTTTTCAGTCAGTGACGGTCCACTCCAGAAATGGCGGCGATGTACGCTGGAGCTCCCCAGTACGATTTTTGTAATGCCGGAGATGCGGGCAAACTCTGCGATCTGCTGCGGAATGTCATCCCCGTAGATCGTAGAAATGTCGGCACCTGCCTGCTCTGCCATACGAATGTGCTGCTGCAAGCGCCGACGGTCTTCTTTTCCCATCTGATCCGAGTCAGGCGTCCGGACATACAGAGCTGTAAAGGTCCCTCCAAACGCCTTTGCCATCGTTGCTGCCGTCCGCACGATCTTTGCATTGGAGGGAGAGGACGACAGACACGCCAGAATATGTTCAGTGGGTGGGTCGTTCCGATTCATAAAGATCACCTGCCTTGCCCACAGTATAGCACAATTTGATGGTCACGACCACCAGCCACGTCTTTTTCCTTCCTGTCGAATGATCTCCTTACGCATGTGATCCAGCGCATCTGCTGCCCGGAAACCACTCAACATGACTCCAAGAACCACCAATAACAAAACGACATCCATACGATCCGTCCTATCTTTTCAGAGCCGGAAACACTTCTGGATCGATGCGTATTTTCCCAAAACCAGCATACTTTCATCCCGGCACAGCTGCGTATCCGGTGTGATGTTCATATCGAGCTTTCCGTCTTTTTTCAGCGCAAGAATATTGATGTTATACTTTTTTCGGATATTGATCTCACCGATCGTACGATCCATCCATTCCGGCGGAATGGTCACTTCCATGATGGCGTGGTCGTCCTGCAGCTCGATATAATCAAGAATGTGTTCGGAGCTATATCGGATCGCTGCCCACTTTGCCAGCTGCTTTTCCGGATAGACCACTTCATCCGCACCGTTGCGCAGCAGAAACTTGGCTTGTACATCCCGCTCTGCGCGCGAGACCACAAGCTTTGCGCCCAGCTCCTTGAGCAGCGATGTTGTTTCCAGTGAGCTTTGAAAATTGCCGCCGATGGTTACGATACACACATCAAAATTGCCAACACCAAGGGAGCGCAGAAAGTATTCGCTGGTACTGTCACCGATCTGTGCATTCGTCACATAGGAAAGCACTGCATTCACACGGTCTTCGTTGCTGTCGATTGCCATGACCTGATGACCCAGCTCATTCAGTTCCTGCGCAATATGGCGGCCAAAACGGCCAAGCCCGATCAAAAGAATCGATTTCATACCTGTCTCCTTTATCCGATTGCGATCTTCTCCTGCGGCAGACGAGAGTGGGCAGGGCTGCTGCCAAATGCCGCATAGATCAGCGTCAATCCGCCAACACGTCCCAAAAACATCAGTGCAATCAGTACCCCCTGCGAAAGGACCCCCAACTGCGGCGTGATGCCCAATGTCAGACCTACCGTTGCCACAGCCGAAGCAGTCTCATACAGACAGACTGACATCGGCAGCTGCTCAGCCGTAGCAATGACAAAGGCTCCGAGAAAGAACAGCGTCAAATACATTCCCTGCGATCGTAGCAGCATTCTTGACCGCGGAACCATCTATGCGCCGCCCGAAAAATTCGGCATCTTCTCTGCGGCGGAAGGTCGCCCACATATTGGCCAGCAGAACGGCAAATGTTGTGGTTTTCATGCCGCCTGCCGTAGAGCCGGGCGAACCGCCCAACAGCATCAGAACCACCATCAATGCCTGTGAAGTGCTGCCCATCGCAGCAAGATCAGCGGTGTTAAAACCAGCAGTACGGGGGTGACGGATTGGAACATCGACAATAAAATGCGCTGCCGGGCAGAGCCTGCCGTGAACTCGAAACAATAAAAAGTACAGCGCCGGCAGTACCAGAAGAAACGCCGTTGTGACAAGGATCACCTTGCTCTGCATCCGGTAGCGGTGAAAGTCAAGGCGGTATGTAAAAATGTCCTCCCATGTCAGAAAACCAAGGCCGCCAAAGACGATCAGGGCTGCGATCACTGTGGTAAGCAATGGGTTACCTGCATACCGTGTCAGCGAAACAAATTTTGCCCCCTCTGTTCCCAGCAGGTCAAAGCCTGCATTACAGAATGCCGAAATGGAATGAAACAGTGCATACCAGATCCCGCGCAATCCATAATCAGCGCAAAACGTCGGAAGCAGCAGTGCAGCACCGGCCAATTCAAACAGGGCGGTGATCCGCAGAATAAAGCCTGTCAGCCGCACGATGCCGCCCATCTGCGGGGCAGCAGTAGCTTCCTGCATCGTGCTGCGCTGCTTGAGGGAGATCTTTCGCCCGGAAAGCAGCGCAAAGGAAGCGCCCACTGTAATGACGCCCAATCCTCCGATCTGGATCAGAAGAAGAATTACGCTCTGCCCGAATGCCGACCAGTAGCTGCCGGTATCCTGTACCACAAGGCCGGTCACACAAAGGGCAGAGGTGGAAGTAAACAGCGCCTCATGGAACGGTGTAACGCACCATTGCTGTGCAGCGATCGGAGCATCAGAAGCAACGCGCCCACCAGATCAACTGCCGCAAAACCTGCAATAATGACCTGAAAAGAAGAAAAACGGTGCTGCCTGTAACGAGGATATTGAATCATAAAAGCTCCTTTACCTATCCGTGTGCACAAAGATTAGCATGGAATAAATAAAAGAGCCGTAAAGAAAATTGTAGAAATATAAAGATTTCATTAAAATTGGTCGGCCAACGCCAGATAACAAATGCTGGACAACACCAGTTAAAAAACAGTAATGTCCAGCATTCATTCAGATTTCTAGGTTGTTCTTGGCCCATACGGATGCCATCAGCACAAAGGCCACCTCCACAAAGAAGATCAGGAAGTTTGCCACCAGCATGACCCACTCCATCTGGCCAACGGTATACGGCAGCAGGCTGGTCACGGAAAACAGCCATTGCACGGAAGTTTGGGTACTTTCCCAGCCAAATAGAGCATTCGTGACCAGGATCCACACCACGCCGCAGAGCAGATACGCCGCCCCTGTGATACTGAATGCCGCCGCCAGCTTTGCCGCTGCTAGCCGCAGACCGCCGTTTTTTGTGCACAGTTGGATGTCCTGCGCCCCGGTCTGTGCATCCGATGCAAACACCGGGGCCGCAATCACCGCACACAGCAGGGTGAGCAGCAAGCTCAACAGAGTCTGGTAATCCATTGCGTCTGAACTGACCCCAAATGAATAGGTGAACGTTTTTGTACAGCATCGAACTTTTTCTGTGCAATGGCCTGCGCCTGCTCATAGCCGGGCTTTCCGCTTTGTTCCAGCCAGATCACCGATTCCAGCCGTTTGGGGAGCTGGCTGTAAAAGTTCTGCATATCCTCTGCGGTCAGCCCCATCACGCCCGGTGCCATGCCGGTTTTCGGGTCGGCAAAGGCTTCCTTTGCGCTGTTCACAAGAGGCTGATACCGGGCAAGTTCTTTATAAAATACCTCGTCCGGGATATCGTTGATGGAGCTTGCATCATACTGCCGGTACACCAACTGATAGGCTTCCAGTGCTTCCTGCATGACATCCGGCGTGATGGTACCGGATACCTGCTGCTCCTGCCGTTTCCGGATTGCTTTCAGACCCGTGTAACGCACTTCGTTTCCGCTGGCATCCAGTTCCGTCCAGCCGATAAAGGTCACCGGCAGATATGCCATGACCACAGCCAGCACCAGTGCAATGGCCAGCAGAATAGCTGTCATACGAGTTTTGCACACACGTTTCAATTCCAAACGATACAGGTTCATTTTGCTTCCTCCATTTCCTCCGGGAACAGCCACAGATACAGATCTTCCAGCCGGGGCTGTGCCGGGACGCTGTCCGGCAGCTGCGGTGCATCCGCCAGATACCGCAATGTTACCGTTCCGTCCGGCTCGTTGCGCAGGTTCACTACCCGCAGCCGGTATTCCCACCGGGCAAGCTGTTCCATCGGGATATTTCCCTGCCAGACTTTGGCTTCGATCTGCTTTACCAGCCCTTCGGTGGTGTCCTGTGAAATGATTTTGCCAGCCTTCATCACGGCATTTTCGGCCGCAATGTATTCCACATCCGAAACGATATGCGTTGAAATGAGAACGATCCGTTCCTGTGCAAACTCTGACAGCAGATTGCGGAAGCGCACCCGTTCTCCGGGGTCCAGCCCTGCCGTGGGCTCATCTAGAATTAAAATTTCCGGGTCGTTGAGCAGTGCCTGTGCGATGCCTACCCGGCGCTTCATACCGCCGGAGAGCTTTATGATCTTTTTGCGGCGCACCTCGGTGAGGCTTACCCGCTCCAGCAGTGCGTCGATCTGCCGGGCAGCCTCTGTGCGCGGCAGACCCTTGAGCGCCGCCATATATTCCAGATAGTCCTGCACCGTGAATTCCGGGTAAAACCCGAATTCCTGCGGCAGATACCCCAGCTTTTCCCGGTAGGCCGCACCAAGCGTTCCAATCTCCACCCCATCGCACAAAATCCGGCCACTGCTGGGCCGCAGAATGCCCGCCAGCATCCGCATTAAGGTTGTTTTGCCTGCACCATTCGCCCCCAGCAGCCCCCACACACCCGGCGTGAGCGTGATGGACACATCATCCACCGCCGTTTTATCCCGGTATCGCTTTGTAATATTCTGGATTTTCAGTTCCATGGCTTGCTCCTTTCAGCCTTCTGTAATATATTCTGACCGGGCGGCAAGCTGGATGCACTGCAACACCATGCAGAGCACCAGTACACCCGCCGCCAGCGGCAGACCTTTCGGCAGTTCCGATAATTGCACGAACCGCAGCAAACACAGCTGCCCTGCAAACAGTGGTACAGCCCCGGTCATCATCCATTCCGGGCGCACCCAGCGCAGCAGCAGAAGCAGCTCATTGTTTGCGGTCAGGAATGGCACGGTCAACACCGCCAGCAGTTGCCCGATGCTCCATGGCACCGCTGCCCGCACATTGAGTACCAGCACTCCCAGCAGGATCGTTTCCCCCGCCAGCAGCAGCAAAAACCGCATCACCAGTGGACGACCGATTCCTGCATATGTGGCTTGTTCCAGTTCAAGCATCTTATATTGACTTGCCCGGTATAAAAACGGCAGACCGAGCAGGGCTGTCAGCATGGCAAGTGTGCTCAGACCAAACAGTGCATTGCGTAATGTCCATGCCTTCTCCCACAGGGCAAGTTCCCGACCCACACTGTACAACGCCAGTGCCGCCATTGCTTCCAGCGCCCAGACCTTCCAGCCCAGCAATTTGAACTGGCAGTGCAGCAAATCACGCCAATCACTCCGTTGTTTTACGACATGTTCCGCCCGGCAGCGGCGCAGCAGCGTTTTCGGTGCGGCTGTGTCAAGCTCTGTGCCGCCAGTGCTCTGGACAGTTCTTTTTCAAAGGCTCGATTCATCTCCAGTCCTCCTTTTCCAATTGCATTTTCAAGGTTTTCAATGCGGCACGCAGGCGGGACTGCACTGTGCGCAGGGGCAGACCTGTGATCTGCGCGATCTCCCGCAATTTAAGCTGTTGTGCGAACCGCAGCAATACCAGTTCCCGCTGTTCCGGCTCCAGCTGGGCCGTCAGCGCTCGCAGGTTTGCTTTCTCCTCTGCCGTAGCAAAGCCGCTTTCCTGATAGGCGGGTTCGCCCGGCAAGCTCTCCAGCGATACCTCCGTCCGCTCCATAGTACGGTTCAGATCGATGCAAATGTTTTTCGCGATTTTGTACAGAAAGGGACGGAATGCCCCCTGAAATCCACCACAGGAATCCAGCCAGCGCACCGCTTTCAAAAAGGTTTCCTGTGCTGCATCCTGCGCCTGCTGCTCGTCCGCTGTATGCCAACGGCAATAGTTCAGAATTTGTGGATAGTACGATGTAATCAGCGTGTCCAGCGCACCCGTATCTCCGCTCTGCGCTTTCCGCAGCAATAATTCTGTCTGGATACGGTTCACCTCCTTCCTGTCTATTAAAACGTCCCACATCATCAAAATGATTTCCGTTTTTTCAAAAATTTCAAATAATTGCCTTTATTATGTTCTTATAGCTTTATTATAATAAAGAGCCTTGTGTTTTTCCTTGTCAAGAGGGCTGGCACTGCCCAGCCCTCTCTCTTTGCCAAAGTTTCCATTGATTTTTCTTGCACACTGCCGAAAGTGACGTGTTTTCAAAAGTTCGCGTTTGCGAAGCGGAGCAGTGCAATTCTCAACAACTTGTTTGCGATATGCAATTCACGGTTGTTGCCAACGAATCAAATCGTGAATTGCGATGGCAGGGTGCGTCCGATTCAGGGGCGCACCCTGTTTTTGTTTTTATGGAAACTCATGCTGTTCCATATGCAACGAGCGTCATTTCTGCGAACGCGCGATGCAGTGGTCTCATACAAAACCCGCCCTGCAAATCTTGCACGGACCTCGCAGTTCTGCGTCCCATCGGAGCTTTTCCACCTGCCCAGCAGTGCATCCTTTAATACTTCCTGCCCAGCACAGACTTGCGGAAACCAGTATCCATCTGCCGGTGCTTCGTCGTAGACGGCTTTTGCGATTTCTGTTTGCGGAACGGCATCGAACTCTCCTTTTCTTATTCCAAGATGGTTCATCAGACGGAGTACATCCTCGCAATCTGCTTCCACCTCTTCGGGAGTCCAGCGGCCATTTCCGCCCCGCTCCAACAGTAAAGCCGGGATCCCTTTTTGTGCTGCCCAGCTGTACGATCCATTTCGGGCTGTGGAACAGACCCGCATGGAAACCGAAAGAGCCTGTGCCGCCCTGCGGGTCTCCTGCTCCACTGTTTGCCCGGCTCCACAGGGAAAGAATACCAACGGGGCCAGTTCTTCATTCCAGTCTCCCCCGTGAAGGTCCAGAAGAAAATCCGCTTCCGGGTAAAGGAGTTTTTCGATTGTCCATGCCATCCGCTGTGTTTCCGTTCCATCCTCCTTGCCGGGAAATTCCCGGTTCAGGTTCCTGTCATCTGCCGGATTCAGTTGTTTTACCCCTGCAAAAAATCCTTTGGAATTGACCAGCGGCAGCAAAATGACCTGTCCAAAAAGAGTAGCACAGTCCAGCGTTTCCACTAATTTTTGCAGAGCCAGAATGCCGACGTACTCACAGCCATGCACCCCAGCTGTGACCACCAGCGTCTTTCCGGGGTGCGCCCCGCACAGCAGCCATGCTTCCAGCGGTACACCGCCAGGAACAGGCAGTTTCACCTGTCGTTTTTCACCGGGGCGATCTCAAAGCCGCACAGTGTCATGCCGATTCCTCCGTATCAAAGACGACAATAGATTCCAGCAGTTTACGGGCATACTCGTCCTTCGTTTCACTGATGCGCTCTACCGGCAGGTTCTCTGTTACCCGGCCCTGATACAGGAACAACACATCATCACAAAGATAGGTAATGGAAGTCAGGTCATGGGTGATAAAGATGTACGTCAAGCCAAGGCGATCTTTCAGTTCCCGCAGCAAGTCCATGACCTGTACCTGCGTGTGTGCATCCAGCGAGGAAATCGCTTCGTCAAACAGAATGATTTCCGGCTTGCAGGCCACTGCGCGGGCGATGCAGACACGCTGCAGCTGTCCGCCGGAAAGCTCATGGGGAAACCGGTCTGCAAAATCGGCAGGCAGACCGACCAACTCCAGCAAACGGCTTGTTTCTGCTTTCCGATCCAGCTTTTTGCCCTCTCTGCGCTCCTGCACGGTCAGCCCTTCCCCAATAATATCCCGGATGCGGAACCGGGGATTTGCGGAGGTTGTGTAATCCTGAAACACGATACTGAGTTTGTTTTGCAGATTTCGCCGTCCGGCACGGGAAGCGTAGACCGAAACGCCATCCAGAACGGCTTCACCGCTGTCTGGTTTGAGCAGTCCGCAGAGCACACGGCCCATCGTGGATTTGCCGGAGCCGCTTTCCCCCAGAATACCGAGACAGGTGCCCTCTTTTTTTACGGTAAGTGACACATCAAACAACACCTGCTGCCGGGTATGACCAAAAATTTTATCCTGCCGCTCACTGCGGAAGCTTACATTAATATTTTTTTTGAGTTCAAGCATGGGCAGTCTCCTTTTGCCGTTCAAAACAGCGGTGTACCTGCGCATCACATCCGCGCGCTTCTCCACCAGCAGTTTCGTATAGGGGTCTTGTGCATGATGCAGGATATGCTGGAAATCGCCGCGGTCCACCACTGCTCCGTGATTCAGCACCACGATACGGTCTGCCACGCGAGAAATGGCATTCAGGTCATGTGAAATAAAGATTATGGCCGTGTTATGATTTTCTTTGATATGCAGAAGTTCGTTCAGAATCTCATACTGGGTGATGGCATCGATCGCCGTGGTAGGTTCGTCTGCAATCAGAAGAGCTGGTTTCATGGCCGTTGCAATACCGATCATAATACGCTGGAGCATACCGCCGGAGAGCTGATGCGGATATTTTTCCAGCACTTCCTCCGGGTTTCGGATGCGCATTTTTTCCAGCAGTTCCAGTGAGCGGACACGAATTTCCTCTGCCGTCCAGTTATTATGCGCCAAAAACATCTCAGCGATCTGTTGTCCAATGCGGTACAGCGGGTCAAAGCAGGTCATCGGGTTCTGAAGAATGATGCCCACCTTTCCGCCGCGCAGACGGCGCAGTTCCTCAGCACTCTTACCCAAAAGTTCTTCCCCCTGAAACTGTGCGCTGCCCTTGACATGGAAGCTGTGGTCTAGCAGGCCCATCGCCGCTTTCATCGACATTGACTTGCCGGAACCACTTTCCCCCAGAATGCCGAGGCACTCGCCGGGAGCAACTGCGAAGGACACCCCGCGCACCAATTCGATTTCCTTATGGTGGCTCTGCAAAGAAACGTGCAGATCGTTATTCAAAAACAGGGTTCATTTCTGCACCTCCTTGGGGTCCAGCACATCGCGCAGGGCGTCGCCCATCAGGTTGAACACACAGACCAGCACCACAATGGCGATACCGGGAGCGATCATCTGCACTGGGTTCGACGTCATCACATTTTTTGCCTCATTGAGCATTGCGCCCCATTCCGGCGTGGGGGCCTGTACGCCCAGTCCCAAGAACGACAGCGTGGAAATATTGATGATTGCCCAGCCCACATCCAGAGAAGCCAGCACCGCCAGATCGGAGGTGATGGAGGGCAGCAGATGACGGAACAGGATAAACCGCTCCGGCATCCCCACGCAGCGGGAAAACCGGACAAAGTTGCGGTCGCGGTACTGCATTACGCCCGTGCGGATCATGCGGGCATACCACGCCCACTTGATGAAAACATTTGCAATGATGACGTTCTGGACGCTGACACCCAGCAGTGCCACCACAGCGAACACCATGATCTGGCTGGGAAAAGAGAGCATCACATCTACTACGCGCATGATAACTTCTTCTACAATGCCCCGGAAATAACCCGCCATGATGCCAAGAATGGCACCCAGACTGATGGTGCCGAACATGGTCAGCAGGGCAAGGCCGAGGGTAGGACGGATGCCATAGATCATGCGGGAAAGGACACAGCGGCCAAGCTGGTCGGTGCCCAGCGGATATTGCAGGCTGTAGGATGCAAATTTGTTCAGGATATTGGTCTCATAGGGGTCGTTGGGCGCAATGACAGGAGCCAGAATGCCTACAAGACCCACCAGCAATACAAATACAACGGTAAACACTGCCGTGCGGTTGCGGAAGAATCGTTCTTTCATGGTCAGTCCTCCTTGCGCAGACGGGGATCGGAGACGGTCTGCAAAATATCAAACAGCAGATTGAACAGGACAAACAGTACACCGATCAGCAAAACATAGGTCTGGATGACCGGGTAATCCCGATTGAAGATGGAACTGATGCAGAGCGTACCAAGTCCCGGCCACGAAAAAACATTTTCGACCACGATGGTGCCGGAGATCAGCTGCGGGATGCTCATGCCCATCGCCACGATGCAGGTGTGCATGGAGTTTTTCAGAATGTGCTTGACCAGAATGGATTTCTGCGGCAGGCCGCGGACATTGGCATAGAGCACATAGTCCTGTTTCATGTTTTCCAGCATATTGTTGCGGATCAGACGGATATACGTCGAAATATAGCTCAATGCCACCGTGAAGGACGGCAAGATCAGATGCCGCCATGTTCCGTTACCGTTGGTGGGAAGCCAGTTCAATTTAACGCCAATGCCCCACATCAGCAGCAGACCCACCCAGTAGGCAGGCATGGCAGTCGTCACAAAGACCAGTCCGCGCATAATTTTATCAAACCAGCCGTCCTTATAGACTGCACAGAGGAAGCCGATGGGGATACTGAGCACCGCCACGATGACAAAAAAGAAGTTCCTGCCAGCTGAAGGGTCGCAGGCAGGCAGCGCAGCAGCTCGCCCGCCACGGTGCGTTTCGGGTTGACATAGCTGATGCCAAAGTCACCGTGGAGACAACCCAGCACCCAGTCAAAATAACGGACAAAGAAGGGTTTATTCAGACCAAGCTGCTCTTCCATCGCAGCGATGATTTCGTCCGTGATCACGGGGGTCTGCTGGACACGCAGTGCGACCTCCGCCGGGTTGGAGGGAATCAGATTGATAAAGCAGAAGCAGACGAACGAAATGGCCAGCAGCAGCGGAATCGCCATCAACAGTCTGCGTACAACATAGCGTTTCATGGGCAGTCCTTTCTTCAAGAAAAGCCGCTCCATACCCGAAGCGGCTTTCCCTGTCAATTCTTATTCAAAATACATATCCGCAAAGGGCACATCATACTGGTCGGTGCCAAAGTGGACACCGTGCAGAGCAGAGGTGTACAGAGCCTTGTTGCACTCATAGGTCAGCGGCAGATACATTGCGTCCTCGTGCAGGTTGGTCAGAACCGACTTATACAGCTCCTGACGCTCGGCATCGTCCGTAGAGGTCAGGATCTTGGTAATGGCTTCGTCAATTTCCGCCTTGTCCTCAAGACCCTGCTGAGCGGCATAGTCGCCATAGACCGGGGCACGCATTGCAGCCAGAGAGGACTGCGGATCATACGGGGTTCCCCAGCAGATGTTGAATACCATATCGAAATTACCGGCCTTCATGTTATCGCGGTAGGACTGCTCCTCCTCACCGTGAATGGTCATGGAGATTCCCAGCTTCAGGTACTCGCTCTGGAGATACTCGGAAATGGTCTTTTCCGTCACGCTGTCACTGTTGTAGAGCAGGTCGAGTGCAAGCTGCTTGCCATTCTTGGCGCGCATCTTGTCGCTGCCAAGGACCCATCCAGCTTCGTCAAGGAGCTGCGCCGCAGTCTCCGTGCTGTACTCATACGGCTTCAGGCCGACATTGCAGTAGGGAACCGTGGTGGCGTAAAGCGTATCCGCAGGCTGCTCCAGACCGTAGAAGATGCCATCAGAGATGGTCTGACGGTCGGTAGCGTGCTGCAATGCCCTACGAACCGCCGGGTCGCCCAAAATCTCATGGGTGGTGTTCATAACGATATGGCGGGTGGAGGTGGGGTCAGACAGGCCGACTGTGAACTTGTCACTGTCCACATACTGGCTGATCGCATCGGCATCGATCATGTTCTTGCCGAAAATCAGGTCGATCTCGCCGGATTCCAGAGCCATAATACGGGTCTGGTTGTCGGGAATGACCTTGACCGTGATCTTGCGGATGGCCGGCGCTTCGCCCCAGTAATTCTCGTTCCGCTCAAACACGGCGTATTCATCGGTCACGAAATCCGTGAGTACATAGGGACCGGTGCCGATGTGGCCATTGACTCCATCCTTCGTGCTGCCGTTGATCATGCAGTTGGGGGAGATCATGGCGAAGGGGCGGATGCAGGCCAGCTCCGTCAGCATGGGGTAGTAAGGCTCGCTCATCTCAATGACGAAAGTGTTTTCATCGTGGAGCAGACACACCCACCAGCAGGTTCATCATCTCCAGCCAAGTGTGGCGTTCGCGGTTTTCCAGAATGGCGTTGAAGTTGGCAAGAATGGCATTGGCATCGCACTTTTCGCCATCCGAGAACAGAACATTGGGACGAATGTGGAAGGCGTAGGTACAGCCATCCTCGCTGATGTCCCAGCTTTCCGCCAGACAGCCTTCATAACCGTTCGCCGTAATGCTGACCAGCGTATCGTAGAGGATGCTCTGGGCATACATTTCGCCCGCGTACAGATGCGGGTTCAGATCACGAATATCACGATAGTTGACAAAGATCAGCTCATCGCGGACTTCGCCGGATGCCGCCGCAGAAGCGGATGCTGCGCTGGACGAAGCAGTGGACGAAGAGCTGGAGCCGCAGGCAGCCAGCACGCCGGTGCAGCAGGCACCTGCCATCAGCAGGCAGAAGTTTCTGCGAGAGATTTTCATAGTGTGTTTCCTCCTGTGGTATCAAAAAACATCAGTTATAACGAAAAAGGAGCCCCACGCTTGCTGCGCGGCGCTCCCATAGGATACCACAGTTTGTCCTGCCTGACCAGTGATGAAATCGGCATGGTTTTCCATAACAAATCGTTATGGAAAATCAAAGCCTTTTCTTAGAGCAGCTTTTTGAAATTTTCGATGAACCATTGTGCTGCTTCGCTCAGTTCATCACCCGCTGGTCGAACGATTCCAATCAGTAAAAACGGCTCACATCCGTTGATTTTCAGATTCTTAATGTCGTAGTGTTTATACGGCTGGTGCATAAAATTGATGCCAAGGCTGCACAGGTCGGTCTGCAGCAGCGCATTGATGGTCATGTGGTCGCTATTCGAGTAAATGGAATAATTCAAATCTTTGGTGCTGATAGCACCCAATGAGACCCGGTCCAGATGATGCTCCATAGAAAAGTAGTCCCGTACCGCCCCGATGAAGCGCAAGCTGGACAGCTCCGAAAAATCCACACAGTCTCTCTCGTAATAGGGTGATTGGGACCCACATAGACACAAGCCTCTTTTACATCGAGCGGTTCAAATTCCAGATTTTTATGTCCAAGGATATGCCGAAACGCCGCCAGTTGACGCTGTGCAATATAGACGATGCCGATTTCCGTCTGCCCACTGGCCACCCAGTTGCTGACCTCTTCGACACTGCCCTCCTGATGCTCGACAATGTACTCTTTACCCCAGTGCCGATAAAAATCCACCAGAAGATTCGTGATCATATTGCTGGGGTAAGTTGCCAACGTAAATTTTTTTGCCATTGTGGTGCGTCGCCATCGAGCTGATCAGAGAAGCGTGTTTCAGAATGACTTTTGCATAATCGCGCACGGTCTCACCGTAGGGCGTGATCCGCAGCCCTCGGCTGCTCCGCTCCACCAATTTTCTCCCCAGCTCCTTTTCCAGCGAGGAAATCACCTTGCTGACATTGGGCTGCGATGTATAAAGGCATTCTGCCGCTTGGCTGAAGCTGCCTTTTTTCACATACAATGGTAAAATACTCTAGCTGTTTGAGTTCCATCTTCTTTCGCGATCTCCTGAATCCGGTCAAATACACAGCAGTTAGTTTCAACTTACCCAGTATAGCATTCTTTCCAGTGCAGTGCAAGATTAAAATCACCGTTACGCAACCTAAAAAACGGAGCACCTTATAAAAGGTCTCCGTTTTGGGTGTTTATTGATTTATCTTATGATTTTAGTCCATGACCTCCAGCTACATTTTTCGATGGAAGCAAAGGGATTCATTTTGTTTTCCAAAGAAAACAAAAAATCCGAACCCTTCTCCTATCGGAAAAAAGTTCGGATTTTGTTGTTGTGGTGCACCTCCAGGGACTCGAACCCTGGGCCCACTGATTAAGAGTCATTCCAGCCCGCACTTCATTGGTGCAAAAGCAAAAATAAACAACGAATATACGCTATTCTACAAAGGACTGCGCAAATACGAAAAAGCACCGTGGTAGTCAATCGGTAGTCACACTCGCCCTCAAATCGAAAATATCAAAATACGATACCAAATATCATTTTGCTGATATAGATTATCCTTTTATGCTACACTCTCCGCAAAGGAGATATGGCTGATGTTAAGGATTTTGTTGTCCGTCCGCTTAGGCGAAAAGCGATGGACTCAGAAGCAACTTGCAGACGCAACTGGAATCCGGCGAAACACAATCAATGATCTTTACCATGAGATGACCGACCGGGTATCTTTGGAACAGCTTGATTTGATTTGCAAAGCCTTGACTGCAAAATCTCCGATCTTCTGGTTCAAGAAGAAGATTTGGATGATTTGACCCGAAGCAGGCTTGCAACGCCACGGTGCAGATCCATAACGTCCGACAAGTAAGTTATCCCCTTTCCCCGGACACTTCGGTGTCTGGGGACTTTTTTGCCCAAAATCTTCCTCATCCAAATATACAATCCGCAATTCCGCTTCAATCTCAATACATCCAGCAGGGCGATAAATAAATTTATTTTATTTATATTTTCATGTTTTTGCTGTTGTCTTTTTCTTAAAGATGGAGGATACTATAATCACAGCAAGGGAGTACGACCGGAAGGCAAGGGGCGAAGTAAGAGCCGGGAGCGCAGTAAGTCGTGAGCGCATGCTAAGTCAGTAACCCACTCCCCTGCTGCTTTTTATTTTATCTTTTCAGCCAAAGAAAGAGAGGGCATTATGAAAAAGTTTGATCTGTCCGCCATCATGTGCAAGGCATGGAAGCTGTATCGCAAGGGCGTGGGCAGCTTTGCCGAAGCACTGCACCGGGCATGGAACAGCGCAAAGGCTGCTCCGGTCAACGCCCAGCGCATCGAGGAAGCCCAGCAGGCCGCCGGTGTGGCCGAGCCTGTGAACACATGGGCAGGCTGGAAAGCCGCCGGGTACATGGTAGAGCATGGCGCAAAAGCTCTGTTTCAGGCGGTGCTGATCCACAGCAGTAAGGGGGACGGCCAGACCTACAGGGCATCATTCTTCGGCGCTTCTCAGGTCAAACAACTACCCTCTGACTAAAGGAACAGCCGCCAGCATTACGATGTTTGCTGGCGGCTGTTCCTTTTATTTTTCCTGTTCATCATCGCTGAGATATATGCACTGACCGTCCGGCATCACAAAAGCCAGCTTACATCCGCATAATTCTGCCACTTTGAGAAGATCACTGGCAAACCAGCTATTTTTCCTAATTTTATTATTTACAGCCTGATTGCTGCTCATTCCCAAAACGCTTGTCAGTTCGGCCTGTTTCTTTCCTGACATTGCCAAGAGACCCTTGATAACATGCGAAACACTCATAATGTCAACACCTCCTTGTTGATTATAAGAATACATCTTTTTGAGCTATTTGTCAACCAAAAAATATTTGCAACGAAATCAAAAAAGTTTATCTTTTTCATTGACAAGTAAATCAAAAAGATGTATAATATAGGTGTCAGGAGGAGCGGGAAGCTCACCGGAAAGGAGAACAGACCGATGGATGAAAAAAGTAAAAGCTCTGAAAGAGCTGCTGGAAATCTTGGTCGAACATCCCGATCTTGCAGAGCGGATAACGATCACGATTAAACCCAACAGAATCATTCAGAGCAACGAGACCCCCACGGATAACAAGTAATCCGTAAGAGCAGGGCGGCGGGTAGGAGCCGCCGCCCTCGCTTTTTAATTATAACCACCCACCGATGAAAAATCAAGGAGAATATATATGAACAGAGAGCGCAGAAAGGCCCTGCAGGCCATCGTTGACCAGCTTGAAACCCTCCAGATGCAGCTTGAGGAAATCCAGACCGAGGAAGAAGAATACCGGGACAACATCCCTGAAAACTTCCAGAGCGGCGAGCGGGACGAGCGTACCGAGGAAATCTGTGAAAGCCTGTCCGATGCGGTAAGCAGTCTGGAAGATGCCACCAGCAGCATTGAAGAAGCGATTGAGTAAGGAGAAGCGCCATGACCATCCGAGAGTTTGCAAAGCTGAACAATTTTCCCATCAAGGGCAACTGACCCGCATTCCTGATGAGGTCGAATACGACTTCAACGACCGGCCGCACAACTGCAAGCGGTACGTTGACGAAGATTTCAATGAATACGGCATCCATGAGGACGGCTTCATTGTTGCCATCCCCTGCGAAAAGGCTTGGGGATTCAGCACCAAAGAGAAGTCCCGGATTGCCGCCATGATTGAAAAAGAGCGCCAGGAAGCCGCTGAGCGCCGGATGTTCGGTGATTGATGGGAGGTATGAACTGAATGCTTACGCTTGAGCAAGCGCTTCAGCACGGCGCCGCCGTCGGTGCCAAATACTATGTGAAAAACAGCTATGACAAAATCGTTGGCGGAACCTGCACAGAAGAACAGGCGCTTTCCATGAAGAAGCGCTTCGAGGAAGAAGACAAGCACAACCCTTGGACAAAAGGATCCACCCGCTTTTACATTACCAAAATAGGGTGAGGTTTACTATATGAATGATTTGGAGCAGGCTCTCCGCATCCTGCGCGGAAGCAAACAATATAATTTCAATGGCACGGTTTTGACTGTGATCGGCTATTATACCGGCAAGCGCATTTCCCTTGATTTGGGCAAGCTGGATGCGGATATGCTGGAAGCCCTCACCCCAGATGAGGAAGCCGATGACGGCGACATTTGGTAGTTTACAAACAAAAAAACCCCTGCACTGGCCGATGAAGTCAATGCAGGGGGGATTTTGTATGCCGCCGGGGCGGCGAAATGTAAAAATCAAGAGTGGAACATCTTTTTCAAGATATGCCGCTCTCTACAAAAAGCCATAGCTTTTCAAGTGGTTCTATTTTAGCTGGCGTTTTTATATCCGTCAAGCCTTTTTTGGTACTCAGCGCCGCGGTCATAGCGTCAAAAGCACGCTCAATGACCGCATCCAGCACTTCATCCGTGATTGCCCACTGGATGATGGCCGGGCATTTGGCGCGGAGGGCG
>VOFC01000243.1_pt1 | contig 46000 bp, 72 predicted proteins | sample 5384161 | NCBI WGS metagenome assembly VOFC01 (sample SAMN12384722, study PRJNA508395) | human gut metagenome | isolation source: healthy gut B | host: Homo sapiens | reverse complement strand
TGTTTGTTTGCCCAAAAGGCACACAGTATCCCCCGGTCGTCTGCGGAAACATATCCACACAGCAGATCCGCTCTGCCTCATACCCTCTCGCTAACAACACCTCTAAATCCCTTGCAAGGCTCGTTGGCTTGCAGGAAATATAGACCATCTTTTCTACTCCGTAGCTGATGATCTTTTCTAATGCCTTGGGATGGATCCCGTCTCTCTTGGCGGATCTAAGACAATGAAATCCGGTTTTGTTCAATGTCATCGAGCACCTTTAAAACATCGCCTGCTAAAAATTCACAATTCTCTAAATGGTTACGTTTTTGCATTTTCTTTCGCTGCTTCCACCGCTTCTTCAATGATCTCTACTCCGATCACCTCTTTGGCAACCGGGGCTAGAATCTGTGCGATCGTTCCGGTTCCACTGTAAAGGTCATAGACTACCTTTCCGTTTCCTGCATCGGCAACATACTCCCGTGCCGTCTCATAGAGTACCTCCGCTCCAAGAGAGTTTGTCTGGAAAAAGGAAAACGGCGAAATAGAAAAATGCAGTCCGAGCAGTTCCTCATCAAAAATGATCCTGACCATATAAAAGTTCCGTACGTTCATTGATCACGGCATCCGCTACACTGTCATTTTCCGTATGCAGAATTCCGACAACCGTTCCCTCTAAATCCAGGGAACAGATCATAGATACCATTTCTGATAACAGTTCTTTTGTATCAATACCCTCGATCATCTGCGTGGTCGTTACGAGGTCAATTAAAATCTCTCCGGTCTTGACGGCTTTTCGCACCAGCAGATGACGCAGATAACCCACATGACTCATTTTATGATAAAAGGAACCTGACGCTCGGTAAAAAGTCCAGTACACCTCTTAAAATTTTCGAATAATCCTCATCCACGATACGGCATCCGTCCACCGTTACAATATCATGAAAACTTCCGCGTTTATGCATTCCAAGACTGAGCGGGCCATCCTTGACTTCATCTCCAAAAAGAAAACTCCATTTTATTGCGATAAGCAAGACTTCTCGGACTCTCTTTGACACCCTCGAAAATCTCATCTAACTCATAACCTGCATTCAAAAGCACCGGTGCTAACAGATTTTTACCTGCGTTTCCTTGATCTTAAGCTGCTCTTGGTACGGTACTCCCTGATACATACAACCGCCGACATTTTTCCGAAATACGCACACTCTTCTTCTGTCTGAAGCGGTGATCTTTCTATCACTTCTAAAAGCCTGCCCTCTGCTTTGCCCTTTCTTTTTTTTATTAATGGAAAAACGGATCTTTTGTCCTTCTATTGCATTTTTACAATGACCTTCTGTTCTTCTCCTTCTACACTGACAATTCCCTTATTCGGAAACACCACTCTTTCTACAATTCCTTCTAAAACCTGTCCTTTTTTTCATACATGCTCCTATACCTATACTCAACAAAAAGTGTGCTTCGCACACTTCCACACTCTATTTTCATTCGTAACACAGCTTTTGTTCCGCGCGCGAGCGATGCTGCATAGCAGCTATTTACTCCTCCGCGAGCTGTGCATCTTCGCCCGAAGGGCTTTTTGCTCTATAGGAAACACGACTTTTATGCTTTAACATAACATGGTATTTCCTATAGAGCAAAAAAGGACTGCAATATGATTGCAGCCCTTTCGTATTATTCTTCATTATTCTGAATCTGCATCGTCCTCAAATTCATTCTCATCATCAAAGAAATCCTCGTCCATCTCATCGTCGAAGTCATCTTTCAAAATCCTCTAAATAATCCGGTGCAAAGAAACGATATACAGCATATGCAATTCCTGCTACTGCTGCTACAATCCCTACTACTGCAAGTACTTTGAGAACCTTTTTATTTTCTTTCTCTTCTTCCTCTTTTTTTCTTTAATAACTCGTTTAACATCTCTTCTACTCTGCTCATAGCCACGCTCCTCCATTTCCATATGCTGGTTACTGTTTGATTTTTTCAGTATATCATATTTTTTTCCTAATAGCCTATACATAATTCGTAAATTTTTAAAATTTTATACTTTTTAGCTTTGCAAAAAGAAGCAAACATTTTTTCACACCGACCTTATCAAAGTCCACGGTTACCTCATAATCACGTCCGCCCTGCACGATATTCTGCACCGTTCCTTCGCCAAATTTCATGTGTCTGACGCGGTCTCCTTCCTGATAGCCGAGCGATGCCGGATTGCCCGGTGTTCCAAAGGATTTTTCCTGTTTTTGCGGCATACCGTATGGTTTTGCCCGGAAGATCTGCTTTTGCCTGCTGATACGTTGCCGCTTTTGGCTCTTTATGCTCTTTTTCTTTACGGACAGCACCGCTTAACAGTTCTCTTGGGATTTCTTTTTACAAATCGTGATACTTTATTATATTGTGTTTCTCCACGAACCATTCTCTGTTTTGCACAGGTAATGGCAAGATTCTGTTTTGCTCTTGTGATCCCCACATATGCCAGACGGCGTTCCTCTTCTAATTCCGCTGCCGCATCGTCTGCCACAATGCTCATATAACTTGGAAACAGTCCGTCCTCCATTCCTGCAAGATATACCTGCGGGAACTCTAACCCTTTGGCACTGTGGAGTGTCATCAGAATAACATAATCCTGATCTTCATCGAGACTGTCGATATCGGCAACTAATGCAACCTCTTCTAAAAATCCGCTCAGACTCGCAGGCTCTCCGTTTTCTTCACAGACATCCTCATAGGCTGCCGCCTTTGCCGATCAACTCATCAATATTTTCAATCCTTGCCTTTGCTTCCTCCGTATCCTCGGCCTCTAATTCCGTCACATATCCGGTCTGCTCGATAATATCCCTTAACAGCTCTGATACGCCTAAAATTTCCGCTTTAGAACGCATGGATTGGATAAACATTACAAACGGTTTGATCTTTGAAGCGGCACGTCCTAATGTGGTGATCTCTTCTGCACCACGCAACGCATTGTAAAAGCTGATATCATGGGCATCTGCATATTCCTGCACACGGTTTAAGGTTGTCGCTCCGATCCCGCGTTTTGGCACGTTAATGATCCTCCGCACTGCTAAATCATCTCTTGCATTGTCGATCGTTTTTAAATAGCACAGTAAATCCTTGATTTCCTTTCGCGCATAGAAGTTGACTCCGCCAACAATCTTGTAAGGAATCCCGCTGATGACAAAACGCTCCTCAAAAAAAAGACGTGACTGGGCATTCGTACGATACAAAATGGCACAGTCTTTATACTGATAATCACCGGCCTCTACTTTTTTCTGATATCTTTTGCTATGTAGTCTGCCTCTTCATATGCCGTATCAAACTGTTCAAAATCAATCTTGTCTCCTGTGCCGTTTTTCTGTCCAAAGTGCCTTTTCTTTTCGTCCTTCATTGTTTTTGATGACTCCGTTTGCAGCATCTAAGATGGTCTGTGTGGAACGATAGTTCTGCTCTAACTTGATCACTCTGGCATTTGGAAAATGTTTTTCAAAATTTAAAATATTATAGATATTCGCACCACGGAATTTGTATATGGACTGATCATCATCACCCACTACACAAAGGTTCTGATATTTGGACGCTAATGTCCGGATCAGTTCAAACTGTGCCGTATTGGTGTCCTGATACTCATCGACCATGATATAGCGGAATCTTTCCTGATAGTAGTCAAGCACCTCTGCATCCGCACGGAACAGCTCTACTGTTTTCATGATCGGATCGTCAAAATCCAATGCATTATTCTTTTTTAATGCTGCCTGATATTCCCCGTATACCTTTGCCTGACGCTGTCTGTTGTAATCTCCTGCTGCTGACAGTTCAAATGCTACAGGGTCCATCAGTTCGTCCTTTGCAGAAGAGATCGCATTTAAAATGTCCGCTCTTTGTAAATTTTTGTATCAATCTCTAAACGTTTACAGATGTCTTTTATCAACGTCTTCTGGTCATCGGAATCATAGATTGTGAAATTGTTATCAAACCCCAGCCGGTCTATATGTCTGCGAAGAATCCGTACACAGGTGGAGTGGAAGGTGGATACCCAGATGCTCTCTGCCCCGTATCCGACCTGCTCACTGATACGCTCCCGCATCTCTCCTGCGGCTTTATTCGTAAAGGTAATTGCCATGATATTCCATGGATTTACTCCCTTTTCTTCTATTAAATAGCCCGTCCGGTAGGTCAGCACACGCGTTTTTCCTGAGCCTGCTCCTGCTAAGATCAGTACCGGTCCCTCGGTCTGAAAGACGGCTTCTTTTTGCATATTATTTAACTTCTCGTACATAAAATTCCCCTTATCTTTCTTTTTATCTCTGTTAAAGGCTAGCATTTTTTCTGTTTCAGTGTCAATCTTTAAAAAATGGGTTTACGTCAAAACTTTAATATGCTAAAATTTTAAGTAAACAAAGGACTGACCAAAGGAGATTGATACTATGAGTAAAAATGTTCATACTGAGGCAGTAAATCATTTATTTGATGCAATTCTGTCTTTGGAAAATAAAGAAGAGTGTTACCGTTTTTTTGAAGATGTCTGTACCGTCAATGAGCTGCTCTCACTCTCGCAGCGCTATGAAGTGGCAAGAATGCTGCGCGCACAGAAAACCTATCTCGACATTGCGGAAAAGACCGGAGCTTCTACTGCAACGATCAGCCGTGTCAACCGTTCTTTAAATTACGGAAATGACGGTTATGATATGGTATTTGAACGGGTATCTGTAGATGACGATGCCAAATCCTAAGAAGAACCGATAACAGACCTGATCAATATATTCAAAATAACAGCCAGAGAAAACTAATAAAATACTACTAATACTAATAATACTGAAATTACACTAAAAATAATACCGGAATCATAGGTGAAACTTTGCCATGCCAATATGATGCACTGGCTCTGTCCCACTCATGATTCCGCTTTTGGATTCGTTAGATTATTTTATTCTTCTATACTTCTATTTCTTTTGTCTTTTTCGCTTCTTTTTTAGCATCTTTTTTGGATTCTTTCTTATCCTCCTGCGGAAGGGAATCGATCATTTTTCAATCAGCGTCTTTTTGATATACACATCAAAGCTCAGTTCACAGATAAATGCAAATGTCTGTAAAAATTCCCTGTCTTTTTCTGAGAGATCCTCACAATCTAAAAAAGGTCTTCTGGCTGATACTATACTTTCTCGCTAAATCCTTTAAAAGATTCTTTGTCTCCTCACTTTCTAAACTGAACACCTCACTGTAGATATCCGTCATACCCACGGAACTTTCCTTGTCTGTTCCAAAATACTTGTCCGTGATCGGGTTTAATATCCGCTGGATATCACTGATGCTCAAAATATTTTTAAAATAGTAAATAAAAGATCAGACAGAGGATATGCTCTTTGGTATATTTCTTCTTCTCCGGTGGCGGGATCAGTTATTCTTCGCATAGTTGTTGATCATCGTCTTTGTCAGGATCTTGTCCTCAGGATAACGCTTCGATGCCTCTAACTGGGAATCCATAAACGTAGTGACCTGATCCATATATAAATCAATATTCGGCAGATCCCCGGCTTTATATAGTCAATCCTATGCAGGATGTCGGTAATTCCGCTTAAGAAGTCTTTCATATCTATTGTCATAAATTCACCTCGAATTATATTATATAGTATTGAAAACTACTTGTAAAGACCTCGATGCTCTTTTTCATGTATGATCAGGGTGTTAAAAGGCGATTCCAAGTTTTTTGATTGGCAAATTGCACAAAGCCGGGACTGCTTTTGTGACTTTGGACGAAAATTAGTAAATCTTAGTCTGGCTGTTCATGCATAGTGTTTTGCTGCCATGAACGGCAGCAAAAGTCTTAAGCCCCATGGACGGGGCGTTTAAGACGTACACGTCATTCCATCACAACCTGACTCAGGCAGACTTAGATTTTCTTATTTTCGTACAACGGAACAAAATAGACTCAGCTTTGTACAAGTTGCCAGCCACTAAGTTGTGAGGCGCCTTTTGACACCCTAATCCATATATATATAATAGTTCAGATACTGACGGATCAGTTCGGTAGAAGTATTCGCGATCAGTTCCTCCGGAAATTCCACACTCTCTAATACTTTTACTGCTTCACTGTGATTTCCTACTGCATTGTCTGCATGGGCATCGGAATCCATAACGACTGGCACCTGATATTCCTTGCAGTATGAAAGCATTTTTTCATAGGCCTCCCTTGGATTTCCACGATAACTGGTCAGCAGCAGGGAAGAATTGTTGACCTCTAAGAGGACATGATGCTCTTTTGCCCCTAACACCAATTCTTTATAGTCGATCGGGAATCTCGCATCGTCAGGATGACCGATGATGTTGACATATGGATTTTTCATCACGTTCAGATATGCTTTTGTATTTTCTACCACACTTCCGGCAGTATAGCATGGCAGATGCATACTTGCAATTCCAATGTCCATTTCCGCAAGCACTCTCTCTGTTAAGTCCACATGACCATCCGTGTCTAAAATATTTAATTCGACACCATGCAAAACGGTCATTCCGTCTTTTTCTCTCGGAAGAATCCTGAAATTCTGAAAATACACCTCTGTACAGCTTCCGTTCATCCGCGGTGCATGTTCCGTGATCCCGTAGATTTCAAGTCCCCGCGATTTTGCGGCTGCGATCATCTCATTCATCGTATTGTATGCATGTCCGCTCGCGATCGTATGTGTGTGCAGATCCAAAATGTCTTTCATGTCAATCACTCCTCATATCTCTGATTTGTCCGTATGTAGTATAGCACGACCTTTTATTTTTTTCCATGTTTTTTCGCCGCTTGCACCAGTCAGATATGGAAGGTTTCATTTCCATTGCACAAAAAAGAAACCTTCCATATCTGTAATCTTTACATTCCTCTAACACTTTTTTTTATTTTGGCATACGCTAAACTAAAAAACACTCGGAGGATTCTATGAAAAAAAGAAAGGTATAGCTCTGTTTTTGAGTCTTGCTATGCTCCTGACACTGTTCGTCGGATGTGCAAATTCCAAAGACTCTGAAAAAAAGCTGCAAAAAGTCACACTGAACGAAGTGGCTCACTCGATTTTCTATGCACCTATGTATGTTGCCATTGAAAAAGATTATTTTAAAGACGCAGGAATCGATTTAGAACTGATCACCGGTTTTGGTGCTGACAAAACAATGACTGCCGTACTCTCGAATGAAGCAGATATCGGCTTCATGGGACCGGAGACGACAGTCTATACCTATAATGAAGGTGCAAACGATAAAATTGTCAACTTTGCACAGCTTACCCAGCGTGCCGGCAACTTCTTAGTTGCAAGAGAAGAAATGCCGGACTTTCGCTGGGAAGATTTAAAAGGCAGGAAAGTTCTTGGTGGTCGGTCAGGTGACTGACACAGCACCATGTAACTTTCTTGTTATATGATATTTTCATATAACATGTTCTATTTAAGACTTATTATTTATCTCTGCACACGTCCGCTGGCATCTCCGCCGGCTAATTTCAGGACTTCTTCTTTGGATACCAGATTAAAATCTCCCTCAATGGAATGTTTTAAGCAGGATGCGGCTACTGCAAATTCGATCGCTTTTTCAGATTCGTAACCCTCTAACAATGCTGCGATCAGACCGCGCCAAAGCTGTCTCCGCGCCTACGCGGTCAACGATATGCATAGCATATTTTCTGCTGAAATAATAGTCTTTTCCATCAAAGAGCATCGCAGACCAGTTGTTGTCATTTGCGGAAATCGATTCTCTTAAGGTAATCGCCACTTTTTCAAAAGCAAACCGCTCTGCTAACTTTGCCTTGCTACCTCTTTATAGCCTTCACGGTTCACGCTTCCGCTGGTCACGTCCGTATCTGCCGCATGAATTCCAAAGACATCTGCCGCATCTTCTTCATTTGCAATGCATACATCCACATACTGACAGAGTTCTCCCATCACCTGTCCGGCTTTTTTCTTTGCTCCAGAGTTTGTTACGATAGTTCAGATCACAGGAGATCTTCACACCCATTTTCTTTGCAGTTTTACATGCGTCTAAACAGATTGCCGCTACCTCATCATTCAATGCCGGAGTAATTCCCGTAAAATGGAACCACTCAGCTCCTTCTAAGATTTTTTCCCAGTCAAATTCCTCTTTGAGGGCAGAATAAAATGCAGAACCGGCACGGTCATAAATGACCTTTGATGGTCTTTGCGACGCTCCTTTTCCAGATAATAAATCCCGATGCGTTCGCCACCGCGTATGATCTGTGACGTATCTACTCCGTATTTTCTTAAGGAATTGACGGCTGCCTGTCCCAACTCATGCTGTGGAAGTCTTGTAACAAATGCAGCGTCAAATCCATAGTTTGCCAAAGACACTGCTACATTCGCTTCTCCTCCACCATAGGTCGCCCCTAATTTGTCCGCCTGCACCAGACGGTAATATCCCTCCGGTGCTAAACGCAGCATAATCTCTCCAAATGTAACCACTCGTTTACTCATAGCTTACCTCTCTTCTCTCTTTTTAAAACTGCAATATTCCCTTCTACCCTCTTTTTATTCAACGGATAGATAAAGATCAGACAAAGTCCCACGCCGATATAAAGGATTCCCGGCACTAACGTTGCCACATTGTGATCCTGCCTGCCACTTCTGCGGTCTGCACCTGAACAGTCGAATCATATCCTACGAGTGCCAGTGCATATGCTCCCAGACCTCCGGAGAGTGCCTGTCCGATTTTTCTTGCAAATGAATATACTGCATAGATCGTTCCATCCTCACGTTTGCCTGTCCGCACCTCCTCGATCGTCAATGATATCTGTAATAAATGCCCAGATGATCAGATTAAAAAGCCAAAGCCAAAATATCCGATCACGGAAATGGCAATATACACTGCGGCGGATTTTACCTGAAGTACGAACATTAACAGGCTCGCGATCCCGCCGAGGCTACAGCCGACTGCTCCCACTTTTTTTCCGTATTTTCTGGTGATCGGCACGGTAAACGGTGCCATCAGAAGCATTGGAAGGATTCCGGCAACACTCATTACCGCCAGTGCTTCTTTATTTTTAAAATAGTCCACAAAAACGTACTGGTTGACAGACTGTGTCATCAGGGATGCCAACAACAATAAGATTGCGGCTGCGATGATCCCAAGCAGGGCTCTGTTCGAAACAAGCGCTTTGACGGTTTCTTTGAAGCTGACCTGTTCCTCATGGTGTGTCTGGGCGATTTTTTACCCGTTCCGTGGTCATAAAATAGCACAACAGATAACAGCCGATTGCCCCTAGGGGAAAAGATCCCTGCGATCAGTGTAAAACGCGGTCCATGCACAAGCTGGTTGCCCGCTGCATCGGTCGTATAAACCAACATCGGTCCACCGACACCAATGATAAGTCCCGCCAACGTTGCCCCCCACACTGCGATAAGTGGAGAGTGCGGCACGGTCATCGGAATCTGCACTTAAGACAGATGCCATGGAGCCGTATGGGATATTGATCGAAGTATAAAAATGCTACCCCACAAGATATAAGTGACAAACATATAAATGACTTTGACCGTCATGGATGCACCCGCTAACGAGGACTGGTACATCAGAAAACTTGAAATTGCGACCGGGCGCACATCCGACGCAGCCATGGACGGAATCTTCCGTCTTTTTTCGGATGCATCCGGTCTACGATCCTTCCCATTGTCACATCGGTAAATGCATCTATGCATCGTGCTGTCAGGAATAAGGTTCCCACAAGTCCCATGCTGATCCCTAATACCTTTGTGTAAAAAATCATCAAAAATGTACTGGCAAACAGAAATGTAAAAATCATTTCCGAAATCACCAAACATATATCCTACTTTGTCCCGCCATCCAAACGGACGGACTGTCTTTTCTCTATCCATGGTATTCTCCTCGTCTGTTTTATTTTTTGTAATCTAACGGCAGATTTTCCCCAACGTTCTTTTAATTTGTATGCAATATCCTTTGGCTGACGCTGTCTTGTAAAGACACCTTTTTTTATTGCCGTTGACGCGCATGATTCCCTCTGTGGTCTGGAAGTCTGCAAAGTTCCAGATTTGTTCTCCCTTAATAAAATCATAGGAATCAAAGAAGACTTCATGTGTCATCTTTAAATACTCGTCCTGATATTCCTGACTCCACATCACGGATGGAAGTTTGTGTTCAGAAGCAAGTGTATCTGCACCGTATTCTGTAAAAATAAAAGGTTTATTTAATTTTTTCTCTTTCCATGCATTCATTTCTTTGCGGAAAAGTTCTTCTGCGACACAGATTTCATAGCCACCCTTCATATACCATCCGTAGTAACGGTTGAGTGCAATGATGTCACTGAACTGATAACATTTACAGGTATCCGGCAAAGTTCATAATCAATGCAAAGGTACGCGGACGCTTCTGCATGTCTAACTTATTTGCAAAATCAAATACTTCTTTAAAATATGGCACTGCTGCTTCATTCGTGGTCTCCGGCTCATTCAAAAGACTCCATGCAATGACACTCGGATGATTTTTGTCCCTTGTAATCATCTCTTCAATGGCTCTTAAATGTGCCTTTAATAAAACCGGTGTTGTCTCTTTTTTTCAAAGAAAGCGGTCTGCTTTCCGGTACTTTGCCTCCATAAAATTCATCAGACTCTGGAACATTCCCACTGCCGGAACTTCATCTATAATCAAAAATCCCTCGCGGTCTGCCATCTGATAAATTTCTTCGCTGTACGGATAGTGTGAAGTACGGAAGGAATTTGCCCCAATCCACTTCATCAGTTCAAAATCACGCTTCATGATACCGATGCTAAAACCTCGTCCGACAATGTCACTGTCCTCATGCTTTCCAAATCCTTTCAGATAAACCGGCTCTCCGTTTATCAGGATATCCGTTCCCTCTACCTTCACGGTACGGATTCCGATCTCCTGCTCATACTCATCAATGAGTTCTTCGCCATCCATAATGCGGATACGCAGACGATAAAGATAAGCATTACGAACCTGCCATAGATGTGTGCGTTTTCCACATACAGAACACCTTCTTTTCCATCCTTTTGTGCCACGCAGCTACCTTCAGCATCCAAAAGCTCCAACTGTACCGCATGCTCTCCATTCGTTCTTACCTGATAGGAAACCTCCGCATTTTTCCCATGAATTGCATAATCCAGATCAAAATCTACTACGGATTCTCTCGGCACTGCCAAAAGGTATACCGACCGCTGTAATCCTGCATAATTAAAGAAATCAAAATACGGCTTTGACATCTTCTTTCCATTTGGCAGTGTGATCGTCTCTCCGCATGGAATATTGGTGCAGTTCAATTCATTATTGACTTTTTACGACGACCTTATTATAAGAATCGTAGCGTACCACAGTTGTCACATCTGCACTAAAAGGAAGAAATCCCCCTCATGCTCCGTAATCAGAATACCGTTGACATAGACACCTGCACGATGCGTTGCTTAGCTCCAAAGCGAAGCAGAATCTCTCTGCCTTCCCATTCGCCCGGCACAAAGAAGTCTGTCTCGTACCAGAAATCTCCGGTATATTCCCGGATATCTTTTTCCGTATAAAAATCCTGAAAACTTGCCGGCACCGGGATCATTTCCTCTCCCGGAATCCCGTCTATCCAGCCTTCGTTCTCTCCAACGGATCTTTCATCTAAATGAAACTTCCACATTCCATCCATGGAAATTCTTCTTCTTGTCAATGTTGTCTTTGGATATAACATAGAATGTTCTAACATCGTTTTCCTCCTCTATCTCTGTTGTGATTCGGATTGTAACGTATCTGTTCGTTACAGCGTGAGTAGAATTTCTTGCTATTCTGGTACTTTTTTTTATGAATTTTTATAAATTTTAAAATTAATCTAAAAAATCTACGAAAATGGGAAATAATATTACGAAAAGAAAATGTAATTTAGAAAGGACTCTGCCATGCAACACGAAGCTGAACTTCATTTTTTCCAAAAATTACTGGAACAATTTCATCTAAACTTCCGTATTCTCTGCGATAGCCATGGAACAATACCTGATCCGGATTTAGGACTGCGCCGTCTTTTAAATCCGGACACCGTTATTTATTGGAGTTTCAACGCCTCTGTTCTCACTGTAAGCCCCAAAGGGTCTATAAGATTGAGGATGAGTTTTTCTGTCACTATTTCTTTTTCCGGCTTCCTGAAGGCACGGAAACTGCCTATGCTCTTCTCGGTCCTTACCGTCTGAGCAATATTTCCACAGAGTCCTTATTAGAAAATGCAAAAAACTATCTTTTCCCGATTCCCTGCTGTTACAGCTACAGCTTTATTATCAGTCACTGACCACTGTTTCCGATGAACAGCTCCTTTTTGACTGCCTTACACGTTCTCTGTTCTGAACTTTTCGGTGGAATGGATGCTTTTTTCTATTCAGGAAATCAACAAATCTGTTTCCTCTGATTACCAGCCTGTCGCTAAACGCCCTGTTTCCTCTTCGCCGGAAGAAACTCTTTTCAGTATGAAATTCTTAGAAGAACGCTATCACAAGGAAAATATGCTGATACAGGCAGTCTCCAAAGGACAGATTCACAAGGCAGAAATGTTTTTAAATGCCCTCCCATCCAAAGATTTAGAGCCACGCACCAGTGACTCTCTTCGTAATGTGAAAAATTACACGATCATCCTCAATACCCTGCTTCGCAAAGCCGCAGAAAGCCGGTACGGTCCACCCTCTTCATATTGACAGCCTTTCCTCCCGCTTTGCCCATCAGATCGAAGCTCTCACCTCCGAAGAGGATGCTTTTTCCCTGCAAAAAAAGAAATGGCTCACAAATACTGCCTGCTTGTCAAAAATCACTCGATGAAAGGCTATTCCCTGTTAATCCGAAAAGTCCTCACACGCATTGACTCAGATTTAACTGCCGATCTGAGTCTTAAATCACAGGCAGAGCTTCTTGGTGTCAACTCAAGTTATCTCTCCACTCTTTTTAAAAAAACCGGTTCAACATTGACAGAATATGTGAACCGGAAACGTGTGGAACATGCTATTTTTCTTTTAAATTCTACTAACTTACAAATTCAGGAGATTGCCGCAGCCTGCGGAATTCCCGATGTGAATTATTTCACAAAGATCTTTAAAAAACAGGTTGGAAACACCCCGAAAGAATATCGGGAAAAGATTTTTTTAATGTATTTCCCCGGAGCACTCTTTTGACCTGCCCTGTGATTTTGGCATCAATCCACCCTTTTTGTGCCATATCCTCTAAAATTCCACATGCCTGTTCATGCGACATGCCTTTTTTATACGGGCGTTCCTCTGTCAGTGCCTGATAGATATCTACACATGCTAAGATACGCTCCGGCTCGTTCAACTCTTCTGCTGTCCTGCCAAAAGGATATCCACTGCCGTCTAATTTCTCATGGTGGAGTGCTGCCCAGTCCCGTATCTCTTCAAAATCTTCTACTTCCGACAGTATCATATAGGTATATCCGGCATGGTTTTTCATCTTAGAAAACTCCTCATCGGTCAGCCGTCCGGGCTTTTCTAAAATTTCATTTCCGATTGCCATTTTCCCAATATCATGAAGTGCGCCTGCTAAATAGATTTTTTGAATATCTAACCGGTCATAACCGAGGTGTTCTGCCAATGCTGCCGCTTTTTTGGCAACTCCGATCGAATGCATCCCCGTAAATTCAGATTTGTAATCTACGATCTGTGCAAAAAAAATCCGCAAGATCTTTACAGGTCCCTTCATCGCAGAACTGCTTCTTTCTTGGTACCTTTTCCCAAAGGCGTTTTTCTAACTCTTCTCCTCCCATGTCTGCAAATTTTTCTTCGGAAAAGACTTCTAAGAATGCCTTCACACATTCCGCATCAAAAGATCGTATTTTCATATTTCACTAAATATGCCTTTGCCTGCTCCCAGTTCTGCTGATCATAACCACCGGTATTTCCTATGATGTCAATGGTATCGCACAAATGGATGATCCTTGCAAACAGCGGGATTTCCTCCCATTTTTTTCTAAACGGTCCTGTACCGTCTGCATTTTCATGGTGATATAAGATCACATTTGTCACATCTGTATAAAAGGGAAGTTTTTGATATTCTGCTCCCCATATACACAGTGAACACCTAATTTTTTTTAGAAGAAATATCCATGGTCTGATCTTTGAGCGATCATGCCGTACCTCTTCCGATATGTACTGCGTCAATGCATTATCGTGCAGCAGCGCACACATTGCTAAATCCTGCAGTGCCTCTCCCGTAATTCCAAATTTTTCTGCCATACATACACTGATGTATGCAACTCTTTTTCCATGCCTGTTTGTAACATGTACCAGTTCGGCCTCTATGCAGTCCAGTGCATAGGAACAGGCACTTACCAATCCTATGATATCCAGTTCCATCTTTTCATCCCTCAACTTTATACTGAAAAATCCTGTTTTGTTATTCTTTACCATAAATTATAGCAAGATATATTTTCTCTGGCAATTTAAAGTTGCAATCCGAACTACCGGATATACGCATCTTCGCCCGAAGGGCTTCTTGCTCTATAGGAAACACGGTATTTCCTATAGAAAAAAAACAGGCCTCACCAACACTCTCGTGTCAGTGAAGCTTGTTCTATCCTGTCTTATAAACCGCTTCCGGTTATTTTACCTTCCGGCTATTCACCAGAAATCCTATTTACAAGTCTTATTGTTTCTTCTTACAACGATTCCCGCTGCTCCTGCAAAGGATACGATCAGAAGTGTGGTCCAAAGTGTCATATCAGATGTATCTCCCGTCTTTGGAGCTGTTACACTCTGTTCCTTCTTCTTGGTATCTGTAGGATTCTTCTGTGTTGTCTGGTTATTCTTTGCGTTGTTGCTGTTGTTCTTCTTATTATTATTGTTATTGTTGTTTTTGTTGTTATCACCGGATTTATTTTTTTGCTACTGCAAACTTCGTAGTTGCAGAACCATCTGTCCAGACGATTTCAAACGTATGATCTCCGGTAGCAAGTGTCTTAAGATAATCCGCTTTCAATGTGATGATCGTGGAACCCTTTGTAACCGTATAGTTTTTCTTATCAATGATCTTACCATCCACTTTTACATTCTGGAACTTCTCCATTTCACCGTTTCCCCGAATGGTAAGACTTCCATCTGTATTCTCTGGCCATGAACTGTTGGCACCGTCAAGGATTTTATAGGAAACCGGATCTGGTGATGGTGTCGTACTTTCTGTCACTGTCAGAGTTGCTGCATTCGTTGTAACAGAACCCGCAGAATTGCTGATCACACACTGATATTTATAACCGTTGCAGAGCGTGTCTGCTGCAGCAGTCGTATAGCTTGCTTTGTCTGCTCCGGTAATATCTACGAATCCCTTGCCATTGTTTCTGTTTATCTGCCACTGATATGTTAAGTCTGTTCCTGTAGCTTTTACTGTAAAGGTTGCCTGTTCTCCTGCCTTTACAGATACATTCTGTGGCTGTTTACTAATACCTGGTTTCTTTACTGTAGGCTGAACCGGAGGCGTTACATCCTCTGTTACAGTCAGAGTTGCTGTACCGGTTGTAACAGAACCCGCGGAATTGCTGATCACACACTGATATTTATAACCGTTACAGTTTTTATCTACTGCAGATGTCGTATAACTTGCTCTGTCTGCTCCGGCAATGTCTGCAAATCCCTTACCATCATTTCTGTCTATCTGCCACTGATACTTTAAGTCCGTTCCGGTAGCTGCCACTGTAAAGGTTGCCTGTTCTCCTGCTTTTACGGATTCATTCTGTGGCTGTTTACCGATACTTGGTTTCTCTACGGTAATCTTTTGTTTGAAGGTTGCTTCTATCGTATGCGCTGCCCTTACATTTGGAAATGTATAGCTTGTTGCAGTACTTACGGCTGCTCCATCCACTTTCAGGGATTCGATCTCATAGCCTTCATTTGCTGTAATAGAAAACGCCTGGTCAGCTCCTTCGACCACTTCCACTTTTCCACTTGGAGAAATGCTTCCGTTTGCTCCGGCTGTAGCTGTAATCGTATGCTTAACGATCGGTTTTGGAATATTGATCGTGTAGGTAAATGTCTTTACCTCACTGTCCTGCATACCACTCTTTACCGCAATGGCTTTCAGGGTTGTCGTTATACTCTGACCTTCCGTTCCCGACAGTGATCGGGCCTGTATATCTTGTTCCGCTCGTTCTCCCCGGCTCTGAACCATCCGTTGTATAATAAATGGTTGCTTCTTCTGTAGAAGATGCTAATGCAACTTTCTGGTTCTCAGTATATGTACCGCTTTCTACCGATGGAGTCGGTGCACCTACAATACCGGCAGCACTGACTGTAATGGTGATACTGGTAGTAAGTGCTACTCCATTTACATCTATGTTTTCCGGACATGTTACCGTACCGTTTAAAGTTACAACCTGCTCTGTCAATACAGAAGAATCATAGCTGCTGCCTGTTGTATCCCATGTAACATCCGCTTTGTCTACCGTATTTCCTTCTGTCACAATATTGAGCTGTGTTGGAAGTTTCATATTCTTAAAAGCAGTACCATTCGCAGCGGTAATAGCCCACGGTGCCGTGATGCTTGTAAGTTTATCCTTTGCCGTTGCAGGGAATGTGTATATTGCCGTTAAGGTTCCATCTTCATGCTTTGTTACACTTGCGTTGTTTCCATTTATGGTCACTGTTACAGAATCTGTAAACTCGTAGTTTGCAGATGCTTCAAGAGTAACGCTTGCTGTATAGATTGTGTTATAGCCTGCGTTGGTGCCATTCGGTGTCCATGTAACAGCAGGTGCAGTTGTGCTTACCCCCTTGGGTTGCACATACAGCAGAAGTATCTAATGCCGTATTGGATACCGGTGTGTCAATCCCTGTAACCTCTACCGATGAAATATTGGTCTTAACCACTTCTGTTGTCTCTGTTGCTTCAACTGCATAAGCCACACTATCTTCCGTTACCTCCAGCCAGATCTTTTACAATTTGCAAGATCAATATCAGAAGGTGTATTCGATTCTGCTGCGATATCAGAGGCATTTACGATCACATTCTTTGTTCCACTGATCTGTTTACTGTAATACCAGTCCTTCGTTCCGTCATTTCCTTGTACTACAAGTGCCACATTACCTGCGGTATTTCCTTTTTCGCATTGATCGTCCTGCGTCAGCATTGCAGGTTACCGTACCAATATCCTTGCCGCCTCCATTCAGTCGCAAAGTCATTGCTTTCCCTTGTGCAATCTCACCTGACACTGCGGTATCAGAAGTTGCCGCTTCTGCCGATGATGCAAAGAGAACATCTGTCAGATTCAGATTAGAAGCAGCACTGCCTGCTTTAATCAACTGGTCTTTAAGGTAGCCCTTCGAATTCAATGTTCTCGACACAGCGTACACATGATCCCCCCATAATTCTTTACAGCCGAACGCGTCCATGTCGGGTTTTGGCTATCCCAATAGACCTGCGTCGATATCCATATTTGATCTTTTTGCTTCCTATTCTTATGAGTTTTTCGTAAGAAGGATTAAAAACAGGAGCGTATAATTTATCTGAATTCGTATAGGTATAATCCACTCTGTCAAGTCTATACGTTGTTGTTGTTATCGTGGTCGTATTCAACAGGTTCTGCTGCGCTGTAGAAAAGCAGGCCGTATCACTCGCTATCTTATTCAGTTCCGCTCTTAAAGTACTCGCTCCATAATGATTACAAGGTACAGTTGTTGGTTCCTTTCCGGTTGGATATGTTCCATAGCGGTCCTTATATGCTCTATCATTTATCGTCGTTGAATATTTGCATGCGTCATTTATTGGTCTTGTGAGAGGAATAATTCCGTCTTGTACTGTAAAAATTACGGTATTATCACCTTTTATAGATTTATCTGGTCCTAAGATATACCATTTCTGCGTCTTTTTGGCCCTATTCTTACCAAATGCCAGCACACCTACATTTGCAGCCGTTCGCTCCTCCAATCCGTTGCAAAAAGTACCATCCATCATCTGTTGCTTTGTTGCATAGGCTGTCACACTCGGTTCACTGGTTGCCGCCCGTACAGATTGCATGCTGTCCTCGAACCCCGGAATCACTCCCACCGTCATTCCGAATGCCAATACGCCCGAAAGCAAAGCTGCAATTCCTTTTTTTTTTCATTTGATTTTGTTTCCTCATATGCATTCTCCTTGTAAACTTACATACTTTTTGTTATAGTAATTATAAATCGTACCCTAAGGGACAAGTCAAGTGATAACTACCCTTATTCCACATATTTTTTTCAAAAAAGAACGGAGAACGATCATGAAAAAAGCAGGACGATCATTTATTTAAAATAGGCGAAATCGCAAAAATTCTTGGTATCACCAGAAAAACCATCCTTGTCTATGAAGAAATGGGGTTACTGACACCCGCCATCAAGATAAAAACAGCGGATACCGCTACTATACCGCCGATAATATGACACGATCCGCTCCATCCGCTCTTTGCAGACTTTAGGACTGTCTCTCTCAGAAATCAAGGAATATTACTATGATTCTAAAAATCTCGACCACCATCTGGAACGTCTGATGGATCTGCGTGCTGCATTAGACCACAATATCCGGTTGCTTCAGGTGCGTGCTGCAAAACCGGGTGACTTAAGCATTCATCGTGTACGCCTGCCAAAGCAGGTGTGTTTTTGCCGCAGATATCAATGTAAAGATACAAAGGATGCGGTGACAAATTGCGTGACACTTATATTGCCGCCGCCAGAACCGGAAAGATGTCCATGTCTGCCAGAATGTTTACCATGCGTATCGGACAACCTGACACGGGGCTGGATCTGATGTGCTGTATTCCGGTCGAAGACGATTTTGCTGGTGAAGAACGGATGGAATTTGCAGAATCTCCTGCCTTATGCATCTATTACCGCGGACCATATGAGGGAATCGGAACTGCAATCGCTACCTTAAATACCTATGTAGAGATCAACCATATCCAGACCACCGGACCGTTTCGCAGTATCTATTTAGAGGGTCCACCCAGCCGTGGGGAACAGAGTTCGGATTATATTACGCAGGTTGCTGTTACGATTTGATCCCTGCTGCAATCCTGCATTTTATATTCCCAGTTCATTATGAAAATATTTCAATGGTGAAAAACTATATCTTCTCTCAAACTCTCTTTTTATGTAATTTTCTTCTTCCTTTCATATGTGCCACATAATCTTCAACAAAATCCAATGCTTCTTTCTTAATCCTTTCTAAATTCACCATCGTCTCATTAAATTCATCCTTATCAATAATTGCATCCGTTGAATCAATATAATCTGTCTTTGCAATAATAACTATCTTACTATAATCTAAGCCTGATTTATGGACTTTTTGATCTTACAGTCGTTGTAAAATGAAATGCATACGGATGTCTGATCTCTGTCCTGTACGGAATACAGATAAAATAATCATAATGGCTTTGAAACAGCAGACAATTATATGCTCTATGCTTTTTCTTTAGTATCTCTTTGTATGGCGGATTTGGATATGCATGATAAAATTCATCCGTCAACCTTAATATGTGACAATCATTCTCCGGTAAATTCATTCAATTTTTTCTCCTGTGGAAATGCCTACTCGAACGAGAAAAGAAACGAGAGACTTTTCAGTCTCTCGACATCAGCTTCATCACTCGGTCAATTTTTATTTTACCGTCCTGTCGGAACCGTCACAGGACTCATCGCTCGGTCAATTTTTATTTTACCGTCCTGTCGGAACCGTCACAGGACTCATCATAGATGATGAAGAAGAATAACTTCTATTCTTGACTTTATTATACGCATATCTTTTGTGAATATCAAGACTTTTTTCTCTATTCCTAATATAACTGCCCCAAAAAATCCACACATCAACACTGTCCACCTTTTATATGATAGTGATGAAACCTTTCATTGAAAGATGTGAGTCTTTTTGCACAAACCGACGTATTATCTCTGGCACAGTGATTTTCCTTCACAGGAAGAATTTGAAGCCGAACGTAGAAAATATGCTGACATCGGTTTTCGGGTTGTCACTTTTTCAGATGGCGATCCGGATGCCGATATCCATAATGGCATCCGGGCACTGATCAAAATCATTTATCTGATACCGACTGATCTTTATTTTTTAATTTCTGTCGGAAGAAAAAGTATTTTACGGCAAACTGTAAAAAGATAACCATATATAAAACCATTAATACAGCAAACACGATCGTAAGTCTATGTGCTCCATGTTCGATCGTGGACATATAACCATTTATGATCAGACAGCAAAAATGGCGATCAAAGGAATGATCCTGCCGTAAAAAAATCCGCTGCATCATTTCCAGTCGTGAGGTATCATCGCAAAAAATCTCCTTTTTTGCTGCATCATAGCCATCGGTTTTCGAAAATAACAGTATCCATTAAAATTCATCAGATACTCCCATCCCTCCTAATGCCTTTTACTCAGATAATCTGCCTTTTTTTTCATAATCCATAATAGAAAACCAGCGAACTTCTTTTTTTCTTATCATTCATTCCATTCCCTCCTGTGCATTGCGATACAATCTGCGGATCCTCTTTAACTCCAATTCCAGAACTTCCGTACCGAGATCTGTAATCTGATAAATTTTTCGCTTATCTTCTTCACAGACAAATTGGATCAATCCATCTTTTTCCATTTTTGACAGACTTCCATATATGGTTCCCGGACCGAGTATGACTTCATTGTCTGTGATTTCCTTTTACTTTCTGTACAATTCCATATCCGTGATTCGAGAACGCAGACATAACAGAATATAAAATCCGGTCTCCGTCATCGGAACATAAACTTTTTTATATGTGCATCCATTGTCCATTTCCTTTTTAGTGCGATACATATGTCAATTTTTTTTAACGATTAGGGGGCAAAAGACGATGTCATATCATTCCATAATGCTTCATAAACTATTTACATTCAAGCAGAAAGGCTCCTCTATGAATGCAGGATATGTCCGTCTCTCAAAAGACGATGATAAAAAAAATTATGTTTCCATAGAAAACCAGAAGCTGATCATCAGCCAGTATGCAGCCGATCATGGCATCGCCATCGATCGCTGGTACGAAGATGACGGCGTTTCCGGCTATGTCTTTGACCGACCGGGATTTCAGCAGATGATGGCTGATCTGGATCACGATATTGATACTGTCTATGTCAAGGATTTTTCACGCCTTGGCAGACATAACGCAAAAGTGCTTTTTATTACTGGACGAATTTCAGGAGCGTGGAAAACATTTGGTTGCGATCGACGATAACTATGATTCTATGGAACCAGCCGATGATACAATCGGGATTAAAACCTGGTTTAATGAGCGGTATGTAAAAGACACCAGTAAAAAAATCAAACGTGCCATAGGTGCGAAGCAAAAAGAAGGTGCACTGCTGACAAGACCGCCGTTTGGGTATCGGCGTGACACAGACAATCCGACGATGTTCAGCATTGATCCTGCCGAAGCGGAATCCATCCGATCCATTTATCGGCTCTATCTTTCCGGTCTTGGCTACCGGAAGATTGCCAATTATTTAAATGAACAGCAAATCCCTACTCCCTCTATGAAACAGCACGAGCATGAAAAGAAAATAGACAGTTAACCAAAAGAAACGTTGCTTTTCGCTGGTCAGACAGCATGGTGCGGGATTTACTTGACAATGATTTTTATATCGGTACGCTCCGCTTACGAAAACGTGCCAGAAAAACCATCCATGGCAAAGACTGTCGTATCCCCAGGGAAGAACAGTATCTATTTGAAAATCATCATCCGGCAATTATCGATGAGACTACGTTTTCTCTGGTGCAGGAATTAAAAAGAAAAACGCAATCACACAAACTACCGTGGCAGCTTTGGACAATGGGCAGGTTCAGAAGTTCCAAATCCATTCAGCGGTTGTCTGTTCTGTAAGGATTGCGGAAGCCGCCTCACACCGATCAAACGCCGGACCTCCGGCAGAGGACGCAAATATTATATCTGCACCACTTATAACACGAAAGGGAAACGTTATTGTTCTAAGGCTCATTTGATTGAAGAAGCCGATCTTTATGAGAGACGTCCTGACCTATCTTCAAGTGTGCAAAAAATGCTTTCAGTGACGTAATTGCCGGCTATGATCCGGAGGATTTTCAGACAGAGAAGAAAATCCCAGAAGAAAAAACGTCAGGAACTACATACCGCGATCGATGACCGGAAAAATCAACTAAAACTCCTTCTTACACAGAAAATAAAGGATTTATCACTTGCTGCTGAAAATGAGACTTCCATCCACAATGAAGATTTTATCCGTGAGGCTTACGAGTCTATGCAAACGGATTTATGTAAACAAATCCACGAATTGGAAATGCAGCTAACAGAACTGGAAAAAACTGCCACAGAAGCACCGGATATAGCGGACAGTTTAAAAAAATCCTCTGGATATCATGGAGCACATAATTGCAAAAGGAACTCTGGGACATAATGACTTCGAACTACTGATCAAAAAAATCATAGTGGATGAAAACGGAATGCCGGAAATCACGTTAAACTATGGCTTAGCCCGTTTCAGGAATGACAGTCCTGTTAAAGACATGAATTACAGAGAACATACTATCATTGCAATCGTTATGAAACTGATCGCAGAGGATAAACGCGGTTACACTTCTGCAAAATACCTGTCAGAACATCTTACTGATCTGGGATTTCCAAAGACAAAGCAGAGTATTTTACCTTATATCGAATTGATGAAAACACTCGATATCCTAAAGGATACAGACAATCCACGACAGCCTTACCGTATTATGAAATCCGAAAATGAAATCTCTCTGCTTGCCCGTAACTATTTGCCGGATTTATTAGCGGAAATGACTGCAAAGCAAATATCGGATGATTATTTACATAGTTCTGTGGCAGACAGGTGGCATGCCACAGATGGTTTTTGAATATGTTTTAAAACAGCAGGGAATCGACCCCAAAAAAGATCTAACCATTGACAAGAGTATTGATTTTGGAAGCACTGCTGCTGCTTTTTCCGGTGGAAATGGCGATTTTTCCGTTGAATTTGAACCGGGTGCAACCAATTTAGAAAAAGAAGGCTCCGGCTATGTGGTTGCTTCCCTCGGTGTAGATTCCGGCTATGTGCCTTACACGGCTTTTTTTCTGCAAAAGAAAGCTATATCAAAAAACACCCTGAGCTCATTCAGAGCTTTACCAACGCTCTGCAAAAAGGCATGACTTATGTCAACAATCATTCTGCTGCGGAAATTGCAAAAGTCATTGCCCCTCAGTTCAAAGATACGGATGAAGCCACTATTGCCATGATCGTGGAACGTTATCAGAAACAGGACACCTGGAAGGACGATTTAGTATTCACTAAGGACAGCTATGAGCTTTTACTTGATATTTTAGAGGAAGCAGGTGTTCTGACTGACAGACCGCCTTATCAGGACTTGATCACTACTACTTATGCAAAAGAAGCACGTTAAGTTACCTGAAAATAGCATCTGCCCCGTGAGTATTCGTGCAAGATTTCCTGCATTCTCCTTTTTCTATGCATAAATGAAATCTCTGCACTGCCTCACGAGGCAGAAAATTGTAGCCTATTTGTACGGTTTTCCCTACTTCAACCGTTCCCTGCTGTTAATCTCTAATTTTTCAAAAATATTCGACAGATGTTTTTTTTTACCGTCGTTTCCGTAATGCAAAGTTCCTCTGCAATTTCACGGTTAGACAATCCCCGTGCTGCCAGTTCCGCGATCTCACGCTCCCCTGCGGGTCAGCTCTTTGCTCTTCCAGAGCGGTTCCGGCTGTTCTTTTTCAAGCTTTAAGACATTCTCCTGCTCCCTTGTTAAATCTAAAAAACATTCTCCTGCTCTGATTGTTTCTTTGCCGGAGCCCATACAAAGATTTTCTGCTCTATACCGTTCTCCATATCTTTTTTCCACCGGCATATTTTTTCCCGGTACCGGCGGTCTTGACAAAAACAATATGTAAAAATATAGCCATACAGGATCGGACGCAAATCCAGTCCCATTTCGCAGAGCAGTCCTTCCCGCATCAATTCACTGGTGCTCATCGTGGAAAACAAAAGCATAAACGCCTCAATGTAGCCTGCCGTTAAGGCATTACTTCCGATCACCTCATGCCAGTTTACCTGTTTTCTGTTTTTTCCCAGAAAAGGAATACAAAGAAGCAGAACACCCGCAAAAAAACAAGCCTATCATCCGTATGTCGAATAGCTGTGTCCATTTTGCCCCTAAAAAATAGCACAATAACAGTACATATCCCGTCACTGCCGCTAGTTTTCTTATGATCCTTCTAATCTTCATTCTCGTGTTCCTCTAACGGTTCTTCTTCGGTTTCAACCATAAATTCTATGATCTTAACGCGTATTTTCGAACGAAGCGGCAGCAGGATGATGGAAAATCCAATCGTATAGACCATTGGCAATATCGTAACAATGATGCTTGGTCCGATTTTTGCTACATCCGTTATATTTCTAAAATAGGTGATCAACGGCACCGCTGCGATCAATGCCCCGGAAGCAAGCAACGTTTTGATTGCCAGTGTCACCGCTTCTTCTGCCCGTTTTAATTCACTGCATTTTTTTATTTTTTTCCTCCGACGGCAAACTGAAATGCTTTTCCAAAATCTCCGAACAGTCCCGAAGATAACATGATCGGAATCAGAGGATCAGGATCAGCAAAAAAACTCGGTGTATCGATCGATATCCCCATAACCCCTGATTATACCAACCGCTTAGTATGATTACCGCTATTACTGCTATAATGGAAAGAATATACATTTTGTTTCCTCCTTATTCTTCTTTTGCTTCTAAAAATGCCCGTAATTTTTCTTTTGATAATGGTCGGACTCTCGCCCGCCTGTATGGATAACACACCTTCAATCGTAAGCTCCATGACCAGACTTTCCTGCCCTCCGTTTTTCTCCATACGCCTTGAAATCGGAATACACACCCAATTTGCCAGAACCGAGCCATAGAGTGTCGTAATCAGGGCAAGTGCCATTCCCGAACCGATCGATGCTGCATCCGTTCCCATGCTTCTCATCATGTTAATCAGTCCAAGCAAGGTTCCTACCATGCCCCATGCCGGAGCATACGCCCCTAAATCCTCCCAGAAATGGATCCGCTTTTAATCCGCTCCTCTTTCTGGAGCAGTTCTGTCTCTAAAATGTCCTTGACCAGTTCCGGGTCTGTTCCGTCTACGATCAGACGAATCCCTTTTTTAAAAAAACGCTCTCAATCCCGTCAGCTCTCTCCTCTAATACCAACAATCCTTCTTTTCTTGCAATCGATGACATCTCCCAATATCTGTTCAGAAATCATATCCTCATTTAATTTTACTTTATGAAATGCCTCCGGAAAACTCTTTAATCCATCGAGATAATCTGCAAAAAGAATCCGAGGTGATCATGACCGCAAACAGTGCTCCGCCAAACGTAACCAGCATGGATGGAACATGGATAAAATTCATGATCGTTCCGATTCCTCCGTTGGTTGCAATTCCCGTAATGATAATTCCAAGACAAAGTATAAATCCTGCTACCGATGCTACATTCAAATGCATCTCCCCCCTCTTCTCATCCGTTTTCACTTTCTATATGACCTCTGATCTTTCACATATAAATCTTTCACATGTAAAAATCTTTACCTATAAAAAGTCTTTCTTTAACGATGATTATAGAAGACCATGCCTTTTAAAAAAATACTACTTTCTGTCATAAAAGTAGTATTTTCAGTAGTATGTTTTGGTTTTAGCAGTATTTTTTTTTCAAAAGAGATCGATCAGCTTTTGCATTTCTTCATCGGTTCCGATCGTAATCCGAAGATAATTACTGATACGCTCCGGTTTTGCAAAATAACGCACATAGACATTCTCTTTTTTTGAGATTCTCAAAAAGCTGTTTTGCCGAAACATTCGGATGTGTTACAAACACAAAATTGCTCTTAGAATCTTCAAACAGAAAGCCTAATTTTTTTTAACTCTTCCTTTGTCCACTCTCTGGTACGGATGATCTTGTCGGTGGTCTGCTTAAAATATTCCCGGTCCTCCACCGAGGCTTTTCCCAGTGCCAGCGTCAGCTGATCCATGGTGTAAGAATTAAATGAATATTTAACATCGTTCAGATATGCGATCGGTTTCTCACTTCCAAACGCATATCCAATCCTCATGCCCGCCATGGAGCGTGATTTTGAAAACGTCTGTACCACTAACAGATTCTCGTATTTTTTTCAATCAAAGGCAGTGCGGATACCCCCTCCAAAATCGATATAGGCTTCATCCACAATGACCACAACATCCTGATTTGCCCGGATGATCTCTTCTACCTGTTCTAACGGCATGAGAACACCGGTCGGTGCATTCGGATTTGGAAAAATAACCCCACCGTTTTCCCGCTGATAATCTTTGGTACAGATCTGAAAGTCCTCATCTAACGGCACGGTCTCATAAGGAATCCGAAATACTTCTGCCCAGACATCATAAAACGAATAGGTAATGTCCGGGAACAGGATTGGTTTTTAGAATTAAAAAACGTCATAAATGCCATTGCAAGGACATCGTCCGATCCTACTCCGGCAAACACCTGTGAAGATCTTTACACCATATTCTGACGCGATCGCATCCACTAACTCAGAAGATGCCGGGTCAGGATAAAGACGCAGTCTGTCTGTTTCAAATTTCTTCAGTACTTTCTGTACTCCCGGTGCCGGCAGTATGGATTCTCATTTGTATTCAGCTTAATGATATCTCTTTTTTTCGGCTGCTCCCCCGGTGTATATGGGGTCACCAGCCTTACATTTTTTTCCCAGTTCTTCATTTTACTAACCCGTATTCTTTTCGCTAATTGTTCAAATCCTGACATGGATTTTTCTATCATCTGTGGAGAAACACAATATGCAAGCCGCACATAGCCCGGACATGCAAAGGCTGCTCCCTTGACCATGATAATGTGATATTTTTTCGCTGCCTGTACAAATCTTTCCTCATCCTTATCCGGAGACTTCATCCACAGATAGAAAGCTCCCTGCGGATAGATGCAGGTAAAACCGAGCTTTATCAGCCCTTCATACAGTAACTTGCGATTCTTATCATAAAATGCGATGTCTGTCTTTTCATCCACACATCGGCTGACTGCCTTTTGGATCAGCGACGGTGCATTGACAAATCCAAGGGTTCTGTTCGACACCTCTAAGCCGGCAATGACATTCTCTGCATCCGCAACCTCATCCGGTACTGCGACATAACCGATCCGCTCTCCCGGCAGTGACAGGGATTTGCTAAACGAATATCCCACGATCGTATTGTGATAATACTTTGTTAAAAATATTTCTTTTTACGTCATCATAGACTAACTCACGGTATGGTTCATCTGACACTAAGTAAATGTCCGTTTTAAATTCCTGCTCCTTTTTTTCTTAAAATCTCTGCCATTTCCTGCAGTGTCTCTTCCGTATAGACCACACCGGTCGGATTATTTGGTGTATTGACTAACACGATCTTCGTCTTAGCCGTGATCTTTCCTGCAAATTTTTTCTAAATCAGGCTGAAAACTTGCAAAATCAGGTTCTACCTCTACGATCTTTGCATCAAAATTTGCTGCATAAGACTTATATTCTCCAAAATAAGGGGCAAAGACGATGACTTCATCCTCCGGGTCTAACAGTGTCTTAAAGATAATGTTCAGACCGCCTGCTGCCCCCACCGTCATGATGATATTATGTGCATCAAAGGAGGTCTGGAATCTCCGGTTCAGATTCTCTGCCATTGCCTTTCTGACATCCTCATATCCGGAATTTGACATATAGCCATGTAACTCTAACGGGTCCATCTCATTCACGATCTCTTTGATCGAGCGGTTGACCGACTCCGGTGCCGGAGTTGCCGGATTTCGAGACTGAAATCATATACGTTCTCAGCACCATAACGTGCTGCCATTTCTTTTCCTTCATTAAACATTGCACGGATCACAGAACTTCCCGCCAATGCCTGTGCTATCTTTTTGAAACCAAAATGCTCCCACCTTTCCTGACATTTCTAAAAATAACTCTACTACAACTCTTTAGTAAAGTAAAGTAAAAAACACCTCCAAAGCAACAGATTTTTCTATTTCATCCATCCACTTCAGAGGTATTATATTTTCCATATATTTTTATGATTCAGACAAAGATTTAAACTCTTCCTCTGCTGCCGTTAATGTGTCATAGTTTGATACCATGGCTTTCGCTCTGTCGGAAAGTGCATTATAGGCATCTCTTGCTCTTTTGATCGCATCTCCGCTGCCTGTCGTTACCTTTACCGATCTGACCGATCAGGTCGATAACCCCATTAGCTTGTCCCTGTGCCTCATTATTTGCCTGATTCTCTGCCTCCTGGCTGACTAATCCTGCATAGGCTGCTTCTGCTGCCTCTAAGGTACTGTAATTACTTACATAGCTTTTTGCTTCCTCGGAAAGTCCGTTATAAGCATTTCTTGCATTGGTGATCGCACCTCCACTGCCTAAGGATACCTCTCCGATACCGTTGATCGCATCCACAACCGATGCACCCTGATCCATGGCGATCGCTTTCGGGCTCTCGGTTCCAGGTAATTCATATACTAAGACCGGATAACCTGCTGCAATATTTTCAAAAATGGTCTTTGCTGCTGCATATGGTAAGTTGACACATCCGTGAGAACCGTTTCTCTTATAGATGTTTCCGCCAAAGGTACTTCTCCAGGTAGCATCATGCATTCCGACATTTCCGCAATATGGCATCCAAAACTTACATCAGAAGAATAGTTTTCTCCCTTTAAGGTTGCATTACGCTCTGTATAGGTAACCGGATAAGCTCCAACCGGAGTACCGTTTCCTTTTGAGATATTTCCTGATACAAAATCGGAATCTACTACAAGATTACCATTTTTATAAAAATACAGATGCTGTGCGGTCAGGTTGATCTCAACATAAGTATCACCATAATCATTTTCGCCATGGCTGTTTGCGGTCTGCGCATAGACAGGATCCCTTTGTCACATCCTTGCCTGCATCAATATCTTTTTTCAACTGTTCTAATTCTTTATCGTTGCTGATCTTCCAGCCATAACTTCCGTTTGAGATCTGTACGGTGCTGCCCCAGGAAGTCTTTAAAGTCTTTGGTTTATAAACGGTATTATATTTAGAACCAAGACTCTTGACATAAGCAAGTGCCTGTTCATCGTCTACCACTGCCTTGCCTTCTTCCACTTTCATCCATTTACAGATTTCTGTTCCGGCTAATACTTCCTGCTTATCGCCAAAGGTATATGTAATCTTGACATCCTTTAAAGACTTCATCTTTGCTAATGTCTTCTTTAAGGTCTTAGAATCTTCTTTTACCTTTGGATACTACATAGCATTTTTCTTTATCCATGGAAAGCTCGGACTGTAAATTCAATACAGAGTCCTGTAACTTTTTCCAAAATGCTTCTTCATCTACGGTGGTACCTAAATCTTCTTTTACGATGACATAACCGTCTTTCTTATCCTCTTTTAAAGTTGCATCTACCGGCGGCTTCATCTTGTCCTTATCCATGCAGGACAACTGGTTCATCTGCTGCTTTAAGGCAGCCTCATCATAACTTACAATGGATTTTGATTCATATACTTCCGGGGAAAATAAAGTAACTACCCACTTAAACCCGTTCTGCTTCTTTAAAATATTCTGAAGCGTATCATCAAACTCTACGGAAATACTGACATCCTTTCCGCTGATTGTTTCGCTCTTTTTTCCTCTCTCCCGGATCGTCAGCTTATAATTCTTAACCTCTGACGTGATCGCATCTTTTTACGCCATCCGCATTTTTCCGGTACAGGAGATTCCGTTGATCACTGTCCTTGGCAGATAGTGTGACTGAAAGAAAATGCTTCCCGCAAGATAAATGACTACCAATGCTCCTACGACGGAAGCTGCAATGATCGTTCCTTTTTTGATATTTTTTGTTTCCTTGTTCATTTCCAGAATTCAATTTTTTATCCTCACTTACTTTAACTTTTGCAGTTACCCTATATTGTATTATATTATCTTCGCCTTTGATGTCAACTTTTTCGTTAAATTGTAACATTTTTTAAGAACTTGTAATTTCTTAATTTTTTGTGAAAATCCATTTTCGCACATTGTCCTTTCATTTTTCTCTGTGCTATAATCCACAGGTAATAATGAGATTTTAGAAACATAGAATAGACACGAATAAAATAGACACGAGGTGATACTCTTGAAATATATCCGGAACTTCTTGGTAAAATACAGTCATATATGGGTATTTTTTATATGGCCTGATCTATTTCCCATGGTTTACTTATTTAGAAAAAAAATGTAACAAACGACTTTCATATCATACATATGGCGATCGACGATTCCATTCCGTTTGTTGAATATTTCGTCGTTCCATACTTTTTATGGTTCGGTTATGTTGCAGCGGCAGTTGCCTACTTCTTTTTTAAGAACAAACATGATTTCTATCGGCTGTGCGGCTTTTTAGCTGCCGGAATGACCATTTTCTGGTTGTTTCCACCATTTATCCAAACGGACACACACTCAGACCGGAAAGTTTTGCACACGATAACATTTTTACGCAGGCAGTTGCATGGCTTTATTCTACCGACACACCGACGAACCTGTTTCCGAGCATTCATGTTTACAACTCTCTCGGTGTACATATTGCCGTGACAAAGAGTGAATGTTTCCGTGAAAAAAAGAAGACAAAATTTGTCTCCTTACTGTTATGTGTCAGCATCATTTTATCGACGATGTTCTTAAAACAACATTCCTTTTTTGATGTGATCACTGCATTTGCAATGGCAGGCATTTTCTTCTGCCTGATTTATATGAAGTCTCCTGCTGCTGAGGAGTCCTACGAGAAACAGTTTCATCATATTTAAGAATGATAAAAATAGAAACCGTGAAGCTAAAGCTGCACGATTTCTATTTTTTATTTTTATAATTCCTCTAATTCTCCTAACCAGAGCTGTGCGGAAGCATCACTTGGCATCCGCGATCCCCGCGCGGTGAAACTGCTACCGTTCCAACCTTTGGTCCGTCCGGCAGACAGGAACGTTTAAAGTGCTGGGCAAAAAATCTTCTTGTAAATATCTTTAACCACTTCAAAATGGTCTCCTCATCGTAGACATCTGCAAATGCGATCTTTTTGCGATCCGGTAAATTTTGCCGGAGAATATCCGGACCTTAACATATGATACAGGAAAAAGTCATGCAGTTCGTAAGGGCCTACAATATCCTCGGTCTTTTGTGAAATCTTGCCGTCCTCCGGTGGCAGAAGTTCCGGGCTGACCGGCGTATCTAACACGTCATAAAGCACTGCTGCAAGTTTGTCACTTCCACTGGTGTCGGCATAGTAACGTACCAGATGGCGTACCAGTGTCTTTGGTACGGAAGCATTGACCGCATACATGCTCATATGGTCTCCATTGTAGGTCGCCCAGCCAAGAGCCAGTTCTGACAGATCTCCTGTTCCGATCACCAGACCTCCTTTTTATTGGCAATATCCATTAAAATCTGAGTACGCTCCCTTGCCTGGGAATTTTCGTAAGTCACATCATGGATATTTTCTTCATGCCCGATATCACGAAAATGCAGGCGGACTGCATCGGCAATCGGAACTTCGATGAACTCTGCTCCTAATTCCCGGATCAGATGCACCGCATTGTCATAAGTCCGGTCGGTTGTTCCAAATCCCGGCATCGTGACTGCTGCGATCTGCTCTCTTGGAATCCCCAACAAGTCAAAGGCTTTTACCGTAACCAACAGTGCCAGCGTAGAATCCAGTCCTCCCGAAATTCCGACGACTGCACTCTTTGCATGGGTATGCGCCAGACGTTTTTTCAGTCCGTGCGCCTGTATAAGTAAGATTTCTTCACAACGTTTTTCACGGTCTTCCCTTACTTCCCGGTACGAATGGCATCGGATCGATATAACGTGTCAATTTTGTCTCTTCTTTTTTTTTCTAAAGAAAAATAAATTTCCTGATAGTTTCCATTGGTTGTTTCAAACGTACTCATCCGTCTGCGTTCCGATATGAGTTTTTTCACATCGATTTCAGAATAAAGGATTCCTTTGGTAAAACGCTCGGATTCCGCTAATACTACCGTTCTCTGCGATCAGATCATGACCGGAATATACCACATCCTGCGTAGACTCTCCCTCTCCGGCACTTGCATAAATATAGCCGCACAACAGTCTTGCAGACTGTCCTTTGACTAATTCCCTGCGATAGGCTTCTTTTCCCGTCACTTCATCGGACGCTGACAGATTGGCGATCAAGACTGCCCCTGCCTGTGCATGCGCAATGCTTGGCGGCTCTGCATGGTCCAAAGGTCTTCACAGATTTCTGCTGCTACTTTTAACTCCGATACTTCTTCACAGCAAAAGAGCAGGTTCATTCCCATCGGAACGGTAATTTCCTGATTTAAACGCACATAAACCGGCTCTTCCATGCCTTTTGTAAAATGCCTTACCTCATAAAATTCGTTATAGTTTGGGATATAACGCTTTGGCACAAAGCCAAGGATTTTTCCCCTGATTTAATACAGCGGCTGTATTATAGAGCTTTCCGTGATACTCCAATGGTATTCCCAGAAAAATCAGTGCATCAATCCTTTTGTCTGATTACTGATCTCTATCAGCGCATCCTTTTGCCTCACGGTGCAGGATTTCCTGCAAAAATAAATCCTGACAGGTGTATCCGGTAATGCAAAGCCCGGCAATACAACGATCTTTGCCTTCTGGACTGCTGCCTCACGGATCACTTTAAGATTTCCTTTGTATTTTCTTTGACATCTGCAACGGTTACCTGCGGAGTGACTGCTGCTACTTTGATATATCCGTCTTTCACTTTGCAATCTCCTTTAACTCATCAATACTGAATGTATAATTGGTGTTGCAGAAATGGCAGTTGACTTCGATCGGTTCTCCGTCATCGATCATTTCCTGCAGATCTTTTTTCCCGATACCGATCAAGGCTTTCGTAATCCTCTCTTTGGAACAGTTGCAGGAAAACTGTGCCGGCAGTGTATCGGTAATCTCTAAGCCGAAATCGCCAAGGATCTCTTCTAAGAGCATTTCCGGTGTCATTCCCTCTTCTAACATCTCCGTTACGGATTTCATCTCTGTGATCTTTTTCTCTAACTGCTCTATGATCTTTTCATCGGTAAACGGCAGAAGCTGTATGATAAAACCGCCTGCCTGTCTGACCGTGTTATCCTTATTCATCAGTACACCTAAGCCGACGGCGGAAGGTATCTGCTCGGAGGTTGCAAAATAATAGGTCGATCTTCTGCAATTTCTCCGGTCTGCAATGCAACCTGTCCTGCATATGGCTCTTTGAGTCCCATGTCTTTGATGACGTTTAAGATTCCGAGTCCTAACGCACCGCCTACATCTAATTTTTCCCTGCGGATTCGGTGGCAGCATGACATCCGGCACCTCTGCATAACCTTTGACGTTTCCTTTTTGCATCGGCAGTTGCTGTTAAGCCCTGTACCGGACCACCACATTTGATCTGCAGTGTTAAAAGGTCTTCGTCCCCTTTCATCATGGCTCCCATCATTGCTGCTCCGCTTAACAGGCGTCCTAAGCCTGCTGTGATCACCGGACTGGTGTTGTGTCTTTTTCTTGCCTCTTCTACAAGGTCTTTCGATGTGATGGCAAATGCGCGGATCTGATCATCCGCCGCTGTTGCTCTTACAATATAATCTGACATGTTATTTCCCTTTCTCTCCTGCAATAATATAAATTCTTTCACTCTCTGCCGTCGGTGCCTGTTTCGTTTTCGGCATCGTATGCCGCTAAGAACTCCATGCCGGCTTCTTCTACAAATGTCTGCATCTGTTCTAACGAATAGCCTCTCTGGTAGTGGGTTTCCTCAAATTTCCGATAAAGCTGTTCCTGCTTTTTCTTCCCTGATAAAAGTGTCAGGTCATATTCGTTGATCTGCTCCTCTTTGTCATAGTAGTTTTCCCAGATAAAACTGCCCTCTTCGCGATTTTCACAGATCGTTGTATCACCTAAAACCGTTTCATATTTATAGACGGTATTAAAGTCAAAAATAAAAATCCCGCCCGGCTCTAAATACCGGTTCACGCTCTGTAACGTCCAGATGATCTCGTCCTCTTCTAACAGATAGTTGATGCTGTCACATACGGACACCATTGCTTTTGCCGTTCCATACAATTCCAGTTCACACATATCCTGACAAAGATAGAGTATTCCCTCTTCATTCTGTTCGCTTGCGATCGCAAGCATATCTTCCGACAGATCAACTCCGATCATATCATATCCGGCTTGGGCTAAAAAGTCTTGTCATCTTTCCTGTTCCGCAGCCAAGGTCACATATGACACCGGAATGGATCCCATATTCTTTTAAAACCGATAATAGATATTCGCTCCATTCCTCATAGGGAACGTTATCCATAAAAAGATCATAGACCCGAGCAAATGTTGTATACGCATCCATAGACTATCCTCCATTCTTCTTATAGTATCAATTTTTTTTAGGAAAAGCAACCGCACAATCCGCACGTTTCTCCTTGATTATTTCAAATACAACCTTTATACTAAAATTTATGATGGAAAATTACGAACACTATATTACAAAAAACATTAAGGATGTATGCCATACCAAAATGATCTCTCCGATCATTTATCTGATCCTGCTTCTCGCACTCTGGATCCTTTCACCGATTTCAGAGATCGTAGTTCCGGAAAAGGCGGACAGCAATGATTCCTTAACGAAACTTTACAAACAGGATGTTTCTTATATTGATACAAAGCTTACGGATCTTTACTTTACCGGCTATACACAGACAAGTCTTGGATTTACGACCGGCTATTATTACTATACCATGCGCGGTGATGAATGTATCCTCGTTCTGCTCTCCCCTTCCACTAGTGAAGAGGGACTGCCAAAAATTACTGCCTTACACACCAAGGGCAGACTTGCCAAACGTGACCGTGCTGCGAAAGACGTATTAGACAACCTTTCTAAAAGATCTGAACTGGACGGAAACCGGCATTGCTTCTAAGGTAAGTCCTTATTATATTAATGAACCGGACTGTAGGAATTTTCGCAGTTATCTGCTGTTATTTCTCTACTTTGCAAGTATGCTCTATGCATTCATCAGTCTGATCCTGTTAGTTATTTATTACCGCTTTCCGTTATTGTCACCACCGGTACGGCAGTTATCCTGTTTTGGCAAACCTGCAGAGCTTCTTGCCGAAGCAGAAGAAGAACTTGCCACACTGCCACAGCTTGCCACGGATGATATGTTTATCACGGAGCATTATTTTATCGAAACTTCTAAATACGGAATTGCGATCGTACCGATCCGGGAAATTATCTGGGTTTACAAACATTCTACCCTGCACAAATTTTTCTGGTATCATTTCAGCATTTCCTATACGTTGCACATTACGGCAAACAAGCATTTATATATCCACTGTCCGAAAAATATCAAGTCCGACATTGACGGTATCATGGACTATTTAGCGGAAGCCAATCACGATATTTTAGTCGGATTCAGTGAAGAGAACCGCTTAGCCGTACAGGAACAGGGAACACCGTTACAGATAGAAAAGTTTTTAGAGATGTTAAAAAAAGAGGATCTAGGCGATCCTCTTTTTTTAGGTTCTGTAAGTCATCTTTTATTTTTCTATCACATGCTCTACTCTATAGTCAGAATATCTGCAAATCCTGTCATTTCAAATACTTCCATAACGCTTTTTGCAACATTGAACAATATCATATCGATCTTCTCTTTATTGCAGTATTTCTGTCTGTTTTGTTACATTGATCTCCATTTTTTTCTCCTGTTGAATCATCTCCGCTTTTCCTTTCTATTTTTTTCTTTTTTTATAGAATATATTCTTTTTCTAAACACTCTAACAACTGCTCCTCTACATACTGACTGTAGTCTGAGGGCAGATATCCCGATATTGCAGAGCGGCACAATGTGATGACCTTTGGCTTCCATTCCTGATTGCTAAGCCACTCTTCAAACCTTGCCATTCTCTTATCTATTGCCGCCGTGGTATGCTCCTTTTGGAATACCGGCGGTTCTTTATAACATAAATAATACGCACCGTCTTTTTATACCGATACCGGGCTCCGATCGTATCAATGCAGGATTTCATAATATAAAAATCGGCTTCCCTGCAGTTCACAGATTGTCTGATTCAAAAGTACATAATCACTGTCTGCATCCGCCTTTTTGGTACTCATACTTTCCCTCTATAAACTCTTTCACCCGGTTCGGCTCTCCGATCGGGGAAAAAGTAATAATCTTCGCCCCGGATAACAAAAAATTCTTCTTCTATGTATAGTGATAGTTTTAATTCTTTCTGCCAGCAATACAGAAGTGAAAATGTATAATCGGACAACATCGGCTGATATTTTCTTCGTATTGTCTCAATATTTTCTCTGTCCTGCAGCTCTATCTTTCTAAAAGGGATTCTTCATTCCTCACAGATGAGATACCTCCCTTTTACCGGAATACAAAGCTTTCCATCCACATCCCTGTTATCATTTACAACGCTTCCTCGGATGATCTCAACGGGCAGTCCTTGAGATTACACAGGCTTCCATAACCATAAAATGCTCTCAGGGTCGTCGATATTTTTTTCTACGGTATCTTCTAACGAAAATGTACGTTCTAAATCTCCCGGCTCTTCCCAGTATTCGCCCTCTCCCTGTGCTCTGGCATGATCCCGATCTCATCCGGTGAGCTTAAATATTCAGATAACAGTTTTACGGAAACTTTTTTTATCTTTTCTAACAGCGTAACGAGATGATCTTCCTGCTCTATTTTTATTTTCTCCTGTAATAAAATATCTCCTGCATCGAATTGTTCACTCAATTTGTGCAGTGTTACACCGAATCTGCTCCACTGTCACTCTTTCTAAAAAGACAGTGGAACCCTGTGTCTGTCGCAAATTTTTGAATCTCTACCGTCCGGTCATAGTCATCATCCGGTGCCGTACAAATATGTATGATCTGATACCCCGATCATGCAAAAGCATTTCTAAGCATTCTTTTAATGCATCTATCCCAACATAGATTACTTTTTTATTTTGTTTCTCCATACATTATGCAATCCCTCTGTTTTTCATTTATTATTCTTTTTTATTACATCCTATTTTCCTATATTCTACCATATTTATGCTATTATTTTAAGTTTTTTTAAAAAAAGACCATTTCTGATAACAATTATCAAACAACGGTCTTTTTCTCTCTTTTCTTATTTTCTTTATTTCATCTTAAAACAGGCTCTTAAAGAAATCGATAATGGACTGGAACAGACTCTTTAATTTTGCTCCAATGCCGCTGTTAGACAACAGTCCTAACTCATCTAATCTGTCATACAGATCCGATGCCTGATTTTTCAATGTATTCCAGTCTAAATCCAAGTCACTGATTTTCTTTAATACATCTAATAATTTCGCTTTCTGGTCATCCGTCAGCTGGACATCAAACTCCTTACATCCCTGTTCAATCGCCTCGTTGATACTCTTATCATCTTTTAAATCATTCTTTACGACTTCCTGCTTCAGATATGCCATCAACTCTTCTGCTTTCGCTTTATCTCCGCCGGTCGCATCTGCTAACTGACCTGTTACAACAATTTCGTTCATTGCTGCATCGAGACTGTCTTCCTTCACTTCATCTCCGGTCATCTCTGAATATGCTTTTAACGCACCGATCAATGCTGCCGTACCGGAAATCGGGAACGGCCCTGCTACGATGATCTCTGCATCTTCAAGTCCTGCTGTTGCAAGTGCACTCTTATACATTCCGACTGTACAATAGGAAATATTCTTAATGGATATCTGATTCCGCTTCCTTTTTTCCTTCCATAATTAATACGGAGGATAATGCTCGACTTCCGATCGTACTGGATGGAAGATATGCGTCTAAATACTCATGCTCCATCGCATTGGTTACCTGTACCACATCATAATCGGAAAGTTTTGCCGGATCAATTCCCATCAGACCAAGAACGGTTTTGCCTGCTGCTCTGCTGTTAAGTCTGCACCAAGTGCTAAATATGGTTTGTCATGTTTCCTACCACGACATTATCGTCTGCAACTTCTGTCTGAACTTCTCCCTTTACCGGTTCCTTTTGGTTTCCGTATCCTGTGTTACGGTGCCTTCTACCGGTGCCTGTGCTGCATTGTCAGAAGTCTTTTTTGTCTGTGTCAGAACTTCCCGTATCGGAAGCATTCACATCTGACGTATCGGAATTCATTGCACTTCCTGTGCTGTCTGCTGTATTTTCCTTCTGCTCGTCAGTTCCCTTCGATCAGAACTGCTGCCTGTTGTCTGTGTATCATTGGCAGTATCTGCACTTCCATTTGCATCTGTCTGCTCATTCTGTTCCTGCACCTCAGTCGCTTCATCCGTATTACTTGTCTGGGATGCAAATGCAGGCATCACAAGGATATACTCATGGTCGCTGCTAAAAGAATACCCATCACTCTTTTTATATTCTTTTTCATTTTTTTCCTCCATTTCATTTTCGTAAAATCTGCTTTATTCATTCTGACATAGAACCTTGATAAAGTCAAAAATATCGGACAAATTTAAGGAAATCTTTAGAATTCTTCTATCATTCCTCCCCTCTAACGGAAGTGTGTGATCAGAACTTCTATCTGTGCCTCGCCCAAAAATGTATTGATCTGCGGATAATACACTATAGAAAGATTTTCCTTATGTTCTTCTAAATATTTCTGATTCTCATAGGCATCTCCGTCAAAACAGATTGCCTGATAGCTCCGGTTCGTTTTATCGACCAGCTTCATCCGTACAAATTTCCGGTTCGTTCCGACAATTCTGATATCCCGCACCCGCAGCTCTTTATCTGCAAATACCGGCTTTTCGTTCCCTTTGCCAAAGGGTTCTAACACTGCAAATTCATGGATCAGCTCCTCTGAGAGATATTCTAACGTCATCGGCACATCAATGCGTATTTTGGGCTGTAAATCTTTTTTGGTCAAGGTACAGCAGTCATTCAGTCTCTTTCGGAAAGTATCCACATTTTTACGCTGCATACTGCATCCTGCCGCCATCGGATGGCCGCCAAACTTGTCCAACAGATCCTGACATTTACAGAGTTCCTCATACATGGAATATCCTTCTATGGAACGCCCGGAGCCTTTGACTCCCTCTTTTGCATTTGTCAGAACGTAAACCGGTCTGTGATAGCGTTCCCGGACGCGTCCTGCAATAATTCCTGCAATACTCTCGTGACAGTCCGGCAGATAGATGACCAACACCCTGTCCTCTGAAAGTCCCTGTGTTTCGATGCACTGCATGGCATCCTCGATTCCTTTTTCCGTCAGGGATTTTCTGTTCGTGTTGAGTTCTACTAATTCCTCTGCAAGTTTTCCTGCATCAACTTCATCTTTTGTTTTAACAAAAGCAGTGCTTTTTTGCCGTATCCAGTCTGCCGCTCGCATTCAGACACGGTCCAAGTACAAATCCGATATGGTATGCCCTGATTCCTCCTAAATCCAGTTTATTGGATGCGATCAAAGAACGCATGCCAATGCTTTTGGTCTGATTCAGCCGTTTTAAACCTTCCTTTACTAAGATCCGGTTCTCATGTTGAAGCTCCATGACATCTCCTATCGTTGCAAATGCCGCATTTTCGATAAAAACATCTGCCTGCTCCATACCTTTTCCTGTTATATCGTAAAGTACCCGTATCAGGTGCCATGCGACAACCGCCCCACAGATTTCTTTGAACGGATAAGTACAATCTTTCTGTTTTGGATTGACGATCGCATCTGCATCCGGCAGAATCTCTTTTCGCTCACCGTTTTCTTCGCAAAACGGGATTTCATGGTGATCGGTTACGATTATGGTCAATCCCTTTTCTTTTGCTCTTTTTTTAGTGCATCTGCCGCTGCAATCCCATTGTCACAGGTCAGGATCGTATCCACTCCCTCTTCTATGGCAGCTTCTACTAACTGCTCATTGACCCCATAACCGTCCTTGATACGGTCCGGAATCGTGACATAGACGTTTCCACCTAAATTCTCAATTCCCTCCCACAAAATATAAAGAGGACTGCACTCCGTCGATGTCGTAATCACCGATAATGCAGATTTTCTTTCCCGACTTTATCTTTTTCTGCAAGAATTCCTGCAGCTTTTTACGTCTTTTTAACAGATAGGGCGATGGCAGCATGTCCATCGTTCCGTTCAGATAATTGTTGATCTCCTCATCGGTAATAATATCCCGGTTACGCATGATTCGGGCTGTCACCTGATCAATACCGTATTTTTTCCTATTTCCTGAAAATCGGCTTTTTTTGCCCACACCGTCCAATTCTCTGCCTGTCTCATTTGTACTTCACTTCCATCAATGTCAATCCTTTTGCCGGCATTAAAAATCCTGCCTGCTGACGGTCTCTGCTCTCAGGATCCGCTCCATATCCTCCGGTGTCCTTTCTCCACGTCCGACTTCTACTAAGGTTCCGGTCAGGATACGGACCATATTTTGCAAAAAATCCGCTTCCCGTAAAGCGCATTTCGGATCTCATGTTCTGTCTCTTCGATTTCTATCTGATAAATCGTTCGGACAGTTGTTTTTTTCATCCTGCGGTTTCCGCAAATGCCATAAAATCATGTGTCCCTGTCAGATATTTCGCTGCCTCTCTTATTTTCGCCACGTCTAATTTTTTCTTCCATTGGCCAGACATACCTGCGTTCAAAGACATCCGGTTTGCTTCCTTTATAGATGCGGTATTCATAGGTCTTTGACTTGGCATTTAATCTGGAATGAAAACGCCCGTCTACCTGCTCTACCTGTAATATTGCAATATCTTCCGGCAGATATTCATTCATATATTTTTTGATCTGCTCCACATCCCACACTGCCTTTGTATGAAAATGTGCGATCTGACCTTTTTCGCATGCACTCCGGCATCTGTCCTGCCGGAGCCCTGTAAATCTATCTCTTCTTCTGTCATACGCTCTAAGACCCGCTGCAATTTTCCCTGGATGGTCGCTTCCGTATGTTTCTGCTCCTGCCAGCCTTTATATCTTGTCCCTTCGTACTGTATGGTTAATTTATAGTTTGGCATAATTCCTCCATGGTGGTTATTATGTTATTTCTACGAAACAAAAAACAATACACCAACCATCATTTGACAGTTGGTGCTATTTTGTTATTTCAATTATATTTCAAATAAAAATCTGCTTCCCTACTGATATAATTCTGCAATTCTCGTAACAGCAACGTAAATTTCCGAAATTTTATACCAGGTCGGATAATCTACCACTCCGCTGTCCGGGAGGTTGAACACCGACTGGAACTTCTGTACTGCCGCTTTGTCGCCGGTCCGAAAATACCATCTACCGTTACGGTCGGAATTGCCGGGTAGTTTCTTGCAATTGCATTTAACTGCTCCTGTATCACGCGGACATTATTGCCTCTGGAACCAATCTGCAGATCCACCCGGCCACGATGCCGGTACACCTGATACCTGTTCTGCGGTATTAATATACATGCTGTTGCCGTAAAAGTAACGGAGGATTTCAATGGCAACTTTGGCTGTGTCATCCTTTTTATCATTTGGGTACCAACAAATAATTTTCGATTAATCTTTATTATTTATAGCTTCACAACTATGTTATTTATCATATCATAGTTTATTCATTAAAAAAAGCCGGAATTTCTTCCGGCTTTCAAAAAGTTCATGCGTATTTACTAATACCCAAAGGCTCGCCCATGTTTTCGGTCCGCAGACTCCATCCACTTTTAATCCTTTATAAGACTGCCATCTCTTTAAGATTGTCTCTGTGATGGAGCCAAAATCTCCGTCTACTTTAAATACTTTTTTTTTTCCATTAATAACACAGGATTTGAATTTCTGATTAAGCAATGCCTGCTGCAACTTCCTTACAGCTTCACCCCTTGCTGCCCTTTCGGATAGTCTGCACCCCTGTATTTGTTTTTACAGTCTGAACCGGCTGGGCAAGGGCTCCACACGGAGTCTTATATAATCTCTTGTTCTTCTTCCCTCCGTCTCACCAGTCCATTCAATTTCTTTCCATTGGCTTTATTGTAGAGAAACAATTTTATCTCCAACTGCTGTGCTTCTACCCTTGCAGAGTGTTTTTAAGTTCCTGTACTCCGCAGAGTTATTATAAAAGGACACCCAGAGCATCGAACTGATTCGATTAAAGCCTTTTCCAATCGCATTGACCGCTTTCTCGGCACCTGTCACATCTTCACGCAGATAGGCTTCTGCCTGTGCCTGTGCGACCTTTCTGTCCTTTCTTCACGCCTTTCGTGTGACCATACCCGATCGTCAACTTTCCTGCCGGGCAAACATATGCCGTTAACCGACATCCCTCATATTTTTGATAATTGCCAATCCTTTTTCTGATACCTTCATTACGAACCTCCCTCTTGTCTCTTTAACTGAATTAAACCTCCTTTTCAACTTTTCGGAATCGGAATAAACTTCACTGCATTCTCAACAGGCTGATGCCTTCGTTGCACACACATAGAATGTGATCACAATTTCTCTAAAGTGCCACTGCATGATTTAAAAACTTCTGGATGCTCAAATGCTACCGCAATGATGATAAACATCAGAATCTTTTTTCAAAAGTCCTTTGTAACCCCACCTCTGAACTAAACTGTTTTAAATAAACTGCTTTGATAAGTCCGGTCACATAGTCAGCCACTGCTAAAAACACGATGGTCTTAACAGCACATCCCAACCTCCAAGGAAATATGCCAGCAGACCTCCTAAGATTCCACCACATACGCTGATAAAGTTGAATAATTTTGCCATTTTAACACTTCCTTTCTTCTTTTTTACAAAAACGCCCTGTATCTTCTGATACAAGGCGCTTAGGCTCTACTCTGTGATTGCTGCTCTTAATTCTTTTCTATATTCTCCTATGAATGATATAATTACAATCTTCCCTATTTCCTGATTCCATAAATTTTATACGGAATACTATTGTTATTATTAATCGCTAAAGAACCGCCAGACATGACACTTCTATGTTGGCAGCCATAAACATAGATGGATGATACATATAATTTGCGATTTCCAATATCTTCCACCGTACGCTCGACTTTTTGACCTCTCTAAATGCTATATAAACATTATTTTCAGGTGTTGTTAAATTCAAAAAAACTGAATTAAATAACAGAGTGCACCGTCATAATTTCTTATCCCGACAAGCTGGCCTTTGACCGTACATGATAATAAAAGCATCATATAATTCGTTATCAAAATTCCGAACACTAACAAGACTCTGCCTTGCAAGTGCATTATCTGGTTTGACAAAATTACTGCCATTATTACTCCAAAGCAAATCAATTTTAGTACTGAAATTATTTACATATGCAAGTGTCCTGCTGATACTAGCATTTTTTTCCCTTGCATCCAGTACATATCCGGAAGCCGTAACAGCACTGCTCTGTGTAATCTTTGAATTAGGGACAGCGGCCCTGCTAAACTATTAACAACCACCAGCTTATCATAAATGCTCTTCACATCAAGAAGCGTATTAAACATTGTCTCAACTTTTTTCAATAGCAAGACCGTTAATTTTTACTCTGTAGAGTAAAAAATCACCCTCGTCATCTCGATTAAGGATACTACCTTCTACATATTCGGATCAGCATAATTGTCACCGCTAGTTCCCTTTATAACTGCAATAGTTACAGATTCTAAGCCGGTAAGTGAATCTCTTTTTATATTTAGCAACAATAAGATCCGTTCTCTTAACTCCCTGTAAACCATTATCAATCTCACATTCCTCATAGTCAGCATGTTCAATGCCAAACTGTCTGCCCTGATTAATACCATATCCGTCCTTAACTCTAATAAGATTATTCGATATGATCTCATATGCAAATTTATTCCCGATATTAAATATGTACTTACCTGTGCCTATTATCCCCCGCATTTCTCGCTCCATCATCTGCTGATGTGACGTGTGCCGCACCTGTTCTTCCGTAACAATTTTCATGCCCATTAGAATCACTCTCCCTATCTCATATGTTATTGTTTCTTCATTTCCTTTAATTTTTAAAATCTTTTTTGTAATTACTTTCCAAACACTTATATTCGTTATGTTCTCAGCAGCTCCAACAATATCTCCAATATCGTACTCAATATCCGATGAAAGTGCCGTAGAAATTTTATCTTTATCGGAAAAGTTCCTTTGAATTTTTTTATTCCATTTGCAACCAGATCCGCATAGCTATCTGTAAATTTCTGATAGTAAGTATTTAAAACCCAGCTTGGAATAAGTTCGACAGATGATAGTAGTTGATAATACTTGTTATTTTCAAAATGTCGGTGCAGAAGTCGTTTCTTTTTTGTATAATAATAGTTCTTTTTCCACTCTTCCTTCCGATTTACAGACAGCTTTGTATAAAATCTCCTCGGTTTCCATTTAGGACATTTCGCATCCGCTATTTTCAAATAATTGTTTTTAATGACCACTCTTCCTTTATAAACAAAATCACTCTTTTTACTGAAAGCACCCGTTCCGGCAACTCCTTCTGCCCTTTTCTCCCTTTCTATTATCCTTTCTTTTTCTATAAGTTCCATCAGCTTGCCTAGTTACCTTCTCATATGCGAAGCCATAGACCGGATCATTCCTATAATAATTTTGATAATTTGTTTTCCAATCAGACGGTTTCATCGTCTGATGCTCGTATTTATCTTTCGTAATTCCTTCCACATTTTTGTACTCAGCAGTTACGCCATCAGACCAATAGTAATAATAATTTTATAGTTTTTATTCCAATCAGAAGGCTTCCTTGTCTGCTTCTCATAACTAACTGTAGCTATACCTTCTACATTTAAATACTTTCCGCTATTTGAAACATAATATTTAGAAAAATTTTTGACCAATCTGAAGGTTGTGCAGTGAGAACACTATAAAAATTATCGCAACTCTTTTCTAGCTTTTAAATTCTCCCTCCTCCTGATAGTAATAATTTGTATAAGTGCTCCCCCCAGTTCTCCGGTCTTTTTGTCATCAGTACATAATTAATCGTGTCCTGCGCGTTACTATAATCATAAACGGATATCCTCTCATCAGATCCGGTTAAGAGTCTTTTACTCGTCTAATATGTAATGCTCATTACAATACGGATTTTTAACAACAGCATATGGTTGTATTCCGCCGTTTTCATCACTGAACAGATGTATTACATGACGATTTCTTAAATTTCCTGTACCAAGACATATCAAATGATTTATTGGATGATAATCTTTTTTCAATACTAAAATCCATTTGGGTCTTATCCCATTCTTCGTCCTCACTATAATCCACAAGTGGAACCACTGATAAAACAACCTTGGAACCATCATAACTCATTTGAGTTTTGCTGAATTTTCATAAAGCATATCTCTAATGGAATCATATAGAAAGACATACCTCGCAAATTGATAGTCTATAGTTACACCGGAATCACTTGTGGTAACGGAAAACAGATCCTCTAAACCAACTCTTGAAATAAGTACATGCAATATCTGATTAGCTTCTCTGACACGGTAAAATAATCCTCTCCAACATCTGGTACTATAACTTTGCTGTTTAAGATTCCATGCCATGTCCTTCCCTTCATAACCTACTGTAGATGTTTTTGTATTCGGGCATATTTTATCAATAATTCCGCCATACTCCGTATCCTGAAAAAGTAAACAAATGCCCCTGCCTCACAGCAATGTTCTTCTAAATCCACTTTTAACAAAAAGTCGTTTTCGTCCTTACCAAAAAAGCCATATCCAGTTCATAAGAAGTAATGACACCCACATCTCTTTTTTTTTATCAGTATATATTAAATCCAAGGTGGCTCACTCCTCTCTATGTACAATGTCGATCAAACCCAAAGGCTCCACCCATGCTGCTGTACTTATACCAGGTGGGATTTTTTTGAAAATGTCAAATGTTTTATCGCGTAAATGAAAAGATTTACACGTTCCCCATTGTTTTTCACCTTATAAATCTTTTTTCATAACCGAATTAATAATGATATACTCTCCTGTTTCCAATGTAGTATAAACAGCA
>VOFC01000115.1_pt1 | contig 46000 bp, 59 predicted proteins | sample 5384161 | NCBI WGS metagenome assembly VOFC01 (sample SAMN12384722, study PRJNA508395) | human gut metagenome | isolation source: healthy gut B | host: Homo sapiens | reverse complement strand
GCTTGGTATCAATGTCATGCTTTGCGAAAATTTCGGTTCCCTGAAGGGAATGTACCGGGTGATTAAGCGAAATCGCTTTATTTTCCTGAATAACAGTCTGGATGAAAATATGCTGCGCATCGTGTGCGCACATGAATTAGGGCATGATCAGCTTCACCGGAATATGGCGAAAACCACCCCGATTCATGAGTTCATGCTCTACGATATGAAATCCAAACCGGAATATGAAGCGAACATCGTAGCAGCAGAGATTCTGATGGACAGCGATGAAGTCCTTCGTTACATCTATGAGTATGGATACACAGCCGAGCAGATCGCCAGTGCGATGTATACAATTGTCAAATCGAAAAAATATTGTGACTACTACACGTGCGGAAAACTTGGCAACTGGAAACGCCAGCGACAGAAGCGGCTTGCACAGCGCACCGGCCTTGTTTGCAGGTGTTGTGGCAAAACATTTACGCCTAAACGCAAAGATGCTGTCTATTGTAGTAATGCCTGCCGTCAGAAATCCTACCGCCAGAGCGTTACGGATAAATCATGCGATCAAAAAAAGACACATGGTAGAGCCGTAACGAAATTTCAAAACGATTCTGCTTAGCAGCAAACGGACATTCTGTCCATTTACCACAACCGTAACGATAGCACCACGACTGCCGATGTTATCATTTTGGAGACATCGTATCTTGAAGCTGCCAAGCCTGAGCTTGAAAAATACGATGTTTTGACAAAGCAAATCAAGGCTGCTATCAAAACGCGGAAAGAGTTACAGGCCGAGAAAAAGGCAACGCCAATTCTTAATGTTTTGAAGCATCGTGAGCTGACCAGCCGCATCGAGGATTTGACGGAACAGCTCGAAGATTTGCGCTCGGAGCGGGCAATAATCCTCATGTATCTTGACTGTGAAGAAAGTAGGGATACCGCCGAAGTCAAGAAAAGGTGTACTGCCGCAGAGACGATGCTTGAAAAGTTCGAAGTCAGCGAGGCAAAGTATTCTTATGCGCTGGATGATGCAAAAAACGCTTTTGCCGACTTACAGGAACAGGCAAAAGATTTGGACGCAGGAGAGTTATATGAAGCAAGGCTGGCTATTCGCAACGAGAAAGAATAGAACGCTGTTCAGCAACTGCAAAAGGCGTATGGAGAACAGTTTACTCCTGCTACAATGCTTCATGGCAGGCGTGATGTTGAAAAAGTTCTCAATGAAAGAGCCGAACCGCCGCAGTCTGTTCAGGAAGAAAAACGCAATCGTCAAGCAATGGCTGAAGATCCGCCGAGGCAAATACCCAAACGCAATGAAATAGAGTTATGAACCACAAACAGGCCGAGTATACGTTGATTTCGTTCTCGGCCGGCTTTCTTTATATTTGATGTTTACAAGTGCAAACATCGCAAACAGACAAAAAGATTTTGAATCCCCCAAGACTATAGCATAGCGAAAAGAACATACAAAAAATTGAAGCATATTAATAACAATTCTTACAACATTGATAAAACAATTTGATGCGGAAAAGTTAAAGTTTTCTGAAATTTGTATTTGCTGCAACACAGCAAGTTATTAAAACGCACAAAACCCCCGCTCCACAAAAAACGAGACGGTATTCAAGTGCTTGAGTGCCGACTACATTAATAATAAGTCCAAGATTTGATTGCAACAGCTTCGGTAAAACAATGTCAACAAGCGGGCCTACGACAACGTATGACAAAGGAACAAAACACCTTGCAATCATGGAACGCGATGCAAACACACGCCCCTGAAGAATCCGTGGTGTTTCCTGCACCCACAATGTGCCGGCAACCGTATTCAAAATTGGCGTAACAAATGAAAAGGAAAATCTTCCGATTGCAACAATGCAAGTAATATGTGTGAACCCCATAAGTTGCAAAGCTATGCCAGCAACCAAGCCACCAATAACGATCGTTTTATAAGTAAAATGTATTTTCTTTGAAAATGTAACAACCAAACTTCCGCATAAAATCCCGAATCCACCACAAGCCTTAATAATGCCTAGGTCAAATGTATTCCCAAGTGTCAAGCCGAAAGGCTCTATTAATGAGGTTGCGAGATTAAACGTAAAGTTTAAAATAGTAAAGTAAATCAAAAGTACACGTAAACTTCCTTGAGAAAAAATAAATTTGAATCCAAGCAAAATTTCTCTTTTTGTATTTCGTTTCTTCTGATTTTCGTTGTCCATTGAAAACTTGCTTGAATCTATCGTAACAAGAATTACTAAAGAAACAAGATAGCTTATTAAATCAATTATTATAATCCCATTTAGTCCAATTAATGGATAGAGCATTCCGGCAACAATCGGGGAAGCAATACTATCCAATGAATCAATAATCTGACTCATGCCGTTAGCAGTTTTTACTTCATCAGGAGAAACCAAAGTTGTAATTGATGCTTGATATGCATTATTATCAAAGAAATTTGCACAAGAATCAAGAAAGGTAAAAACACAAAGAACAAAATAATTGAATTCATAATAACTGACGCAAATATAGATAAACACACTTATCAAAGCGGCAATGGAGTCGGCGCAAATAATGATAGCCTTACGATTGTATTTGTCACATAAATAACCACTGAAAGGTGCTAAAAATATCGCTGGTAATATAGAGAAAAGGAGAATCAAAACCATTGGGGTCGCTTTTCCTGTGACCGTGTAAACCCAGACACTTACCCCAAATGACGTTAATCCTGTCCCCAAAATGGAAATCAATCTTGCAAACCAAACTTTCCTATAAGACGAATTGATATTCATAACTATTATGCCCTTCCGCCATCAAATGGGATGTGCTTCATCACAATCTCAAATATAAAATCACAAATGCATTTAATACATTCGGAATCAATTGAACCAGTTTCATTACGAAAGGAATGATCAATGCTAAAGACTTCCTTATGAATTATATCACTTTCAGTAGAACTAATTGAATCGAAAAAAACAGATGTTGTTTAAAGTCGATTGCGCAATCTCGACTTCCTATAAGCAAAAGTAATGGCAAAGAGATGCTTTTGCATCCACTTAAGAAATCAATTTCAGACAGCTCATGGTAATAATTTGTATCATGCCCTGCAAATAGTCCATGTTCAACATATGTACTATACTGAGGATTTTGCTTCACGATATCATTAATGGAGTGCTTTCCATCAAGAACAATTTCAATAAAGGAATCAAATGTCCGCGCATTATACATTATTTTGTCTTTTGGTATTCCCCTTAATATATCTTGCCGAATTTTATTTTTGACAAAGTAATCCTTCGGGCCAAAAAATCATTGTATCAAAAATAATTGCAGCCAATACGCTCTCTCTATTTTTCATTAGCCACTTTCAGCCCCAGTTAAATAAAGTACTTCAATATTACTATGTTTTGGAAATCGGCATTGGAAAAAACAACCATAAAACTAACCGTCTTTGATGAAAAATATTTTTGTTTCATCGATGACAACGGACGGTTACGCTGTTACCAATGGAAACAAGCAGTGCAGACGTATATAATATTACATCTGCTTATTTTGCGCTGCAAAAATGCTTGTTGGGGAGTGCCCCAAACCCCTTTGTTAGTCTGCATTTTCCAATGCAGGCTACGCATCCCGATGGGACGCTTTTTACCCGGTGATGTTCTCCGGGTCGTTGAGGACTTGCATGAGGTGAGAAGCGGCTTCTGCCAGAGAAGCATACTTCATCTGTTCCGGGACAGGCGCATCCAGAAGCGAAATGCCCCATTCCTGCATACAGTCCGCAAGTTCTTTCTGTGCCTGCAATGCTGCCGCCTTACGCACATCCGGGGTGGTTTCTGTATCCAGAACGTAGGCTGTGGAGTATTTTCCGTTGCGATCTTCCGTCAACTGTACCATGGAATCGTGGTCAGTCCAGAAGTGGCAGAAACGAACCCCGCCGCCAATTTCCTCCATGTCGGAGCGCAGATCTTCTTCATCGCTCCATTGCGGCACTTCGGAGAGAACACTCTGCAACTGCTCATACGCCTGCTGTTCGGCAGGGGCGACTTTTTTGCAGTGGTATTCCCGCTGGATGGCGCGTTGCCAGTACAACGCCAGCTTACCCCGTTTTGCCCTCTCGATTGCATCCTGAATATCGGCTAAAATGCTGTACCGTGGTTCTCTCATCTTGACACCCCCCAACAATCAACTCTTTAGGAAGCAATAAATCTTATAAGAATGATTATAACCGATAGGATTGTAAAAGAAAAGCGCACCGGCTAAATTTCAGCCGATGCGCTTGCAAAGTTTGTGGTTTATTCCTCGTTTGTGAGGTAAGGGAGATTGCCGATATAGGTGTCCAGCAGGTCGAGTGCTGCTTTTTTCTGGATGGGAGTCAAACCTTCCAGCCTTTTACGGATCTCGTCGTCGGTCACATGGGATGCACTGGGAACCAGATCACACAACAATGTGTCTGCGGAAATATTCAGAGCATTCAGACGTTTGACGATAGTGGCAAGACCGGGTTCCTTTAAGCCACGCTCTACCATGCCGATATAATTGGAGGAAAGCTCGGATTTTTCCGCAAGCTGTTCCAGCGTCAACCCATGCTTTATACGCTGCTCCCGTAGTCGCTGTCCAAAAAAAAGAGCTTTTCATAGTGCAACCTCATCCTATCGTGTTCTTTACACTCCATAGGATACCTGTTAAACGCATGAACATACACAATCGAAAGAGATGAACAATTCCGTTAAAGATTAAGCTAACAAAAAAAGATTGCCGGGTGTAGACCTCTTACGGTCAACTCCCGGCAATTTGTTCTTATCGAGCCTGCTCGTTCTCCTGTGCTGGCTTTTCTTCCGCAAAAAAGCGTTCCACGTTTTTCTGTGCCCGAACCAGTTCCTGCATCTCGTTCCGTGCCTTGCGGTAGTCCGGGTAGGCTGCTTTCTTCTTGGTCAGCAGCTCTGCAAACTCCGCATCCAACTCCTTGACCTTTGGGAGCGTTTTCAATCGAGCCTCGTCAAACGCCGCTTTCGCCGCCTTGTGCAGGGTGATTTCCTCCCGGTGGGCTTCCAAAAACCTTGCTGTACCCGGCTTTCCGATAAGCGGCGTACACCCTCACGGGTCTTGGCATAGTTGATAATATGAGTTTTCAGGACGGCAATCTCTGTCAACCTCGCTTCTGCCGCCTTGATGGAATCCCCCATAGCATGATAGCGTTCCGTTGCCGCCGCTGCACGTTCCCGCAGTTCGTCGGCACTGCCGATTTTCTGCTCCTGTAAAAATAGCAGCGTCTTGGACATCTCCTTCAGGTTGAACTTCGTCGCCCACCTTTTGTAGCCGACGCTTTTGCCCTCTGCCATTTTCCCTTGAATATCCACCAGCAACTGGAAAGGCTGTTCTTTGGGCAGCGTTCTCTGATACGGCTGATGCTTCGCTTTACCCTCCAGCACTGCTTTGATCTCGTCCTCACTGTACCCGGTGCCCAGAGTTCGGAATCGAATAAAGCGTTTCTGCCCCTTGCCCTTTACCGCCGTGTACTTGCCACGCTTCGCCTCGTAGCCCTGCTGCTCTAGCTTTTGCAGAAACGTTTCGTAATCTCCCGGCTTTTCTGCAAGGATGGTGTCGATGATTCCACATAGGCAGTCCCTGTTGCTCTCCTTGGGAGGATAGAGAACACGCTTCTGCCGCTCCCGGTAGGGCTTCTTTTCAATGACGGACAACTGGTGCTCTAAGCAAATCAGGTCACTCAACCGCTGCACTGCCAACGCCGAAAAGAAAAAATCCCGGAACTTTTTGGTGCCATCCAGTGCCGTGGAGTTGAAGATCACATGGTTGTGGATGTGCTGCCGGTCCGTATGCGTGGCAACCACAAAGGCATACTTGCCCTTGGTAAAGCGCATGGCAAGTTCGTAGCCCACCTTGTTAGCTTCCTCTGCAGTGATTTCCCCGGACGAAAGGACTGCCGTATCTGATAAGCGATTACATCACTCTTCTGTCTGCGTCCGTTTACGAGATCATACTGCCGCTTGGTAAGCATAAATTCTTCATCTGCTGTCAGGGCGCTACAAGCATAGCTGCTGACAAACTGGCCCTGCTCGGTCTTGTCTTCAATATAGTCCGTGCGATTTTTCAGGCAGGCCGCAACGGTCATGCCCTTGTTTTTTGCAGTGCAATCAGCCGTGTTGCTGCCAGCATCATCACCCCTATTGCAAAGAAAAAATGCCGCCCGGAGGCAAGCTGGTCGCTGATGTCGGATGCCGTGATGCTCAAAAAGCTGGCGGCGCAATAGATGCCGCCCATCTGGAACGTCCGGGTTTGTTCTTGAAAGCAAAGGCGGTGGGCGCAATGGCATCCTTCACGGACAGCCCGCTTTTCACAAGGTCTTTCCAGTCAAAGTGAAACTTGGATGCGCCGTCCATGTTGAACATATCGTGCATGAGTTTCAGCCGCTGGGCACCATTCAGGGGTTTTGCCTGCACCCCCAGCCGGTGGAAGTTGTTCAGCAGATCGTTCTGGATGTGGTCGAGCCGGGGCTTGACCTGTGCCATGCTTTCGCCCTCCACCCCAAAGGTGATGAATTTGGGCTTGGTCAGACCATTATTGCCCTTGGCAAGCTGCTGGCGCAGCATCTGGGAATACTCGGCACGAACATCGTCAAAGCCGTCCTTCTGGAACGGAATGCGGATGCTTTTTTCAAACTCGGTGCTGTCGGTTGCCATGTTCACAAAGGACAGTTCAAATTTGATGGAGCTGTCGAAAAGTTCAGGAAAACTGCACCATTCCTCGAAAATGGCGGTCTTGTCCTCCTGCTGGGCGAGCTGGTAATTGATGTCCTGATACTGGATGGTGCGGGTGTAGTAGTTGGGCTTCACCCGGCAGGTGCCGTCCTCAAACATCCGCTGCATGGGGATGGACTGCTGGGCGGTCCGGGGCACAGCAGGCTTTGCGTGCGCTTCTGCGCAGACTGGGGCTTGCTGTGCTTACCGGTCTTTTTCCAAAACGGAATCATGGGTCATGCCTCCCTTCATCAAAATCGCATAGTAGTTGTTGGTCTTATAAGGTCGAATCTTCGGGCGCAAGAATCGCGCCTGAACATAGTGCGACAGCAGTTTTCCAGGGCTGACCATTTTTCTCGTACATTCCAAGAAAACGCCGGCAGCATCACCGCCATCATGCCGAGGGTGGCGGCAGTGTTGCCGCCGGAATCCCGGAGAACAAAAAAACAGCGGCACTCCAATGAGAGCCGCCGTGCCGAAACAAAGCAGTTGACGTTTCGTCAGGTTGAATGCGACCTTCGATTTTACTTTCGTCAGGTCACGGGGAACGGAAATATACGCAGCCAACAAAGCACCTCCTTTAATGCGCTCCGAGGACGGATTTGGTTACGGAGCTGGTCTTGAACAGGCTGAAACAGAGCAGAACGGTGTAGCCCACAATGTTCCAAATGGAGTTGATGGCATCCCCGGAGATTGCCACCGACTGTATCAGCACGGCGTAAATTGCCACGCAAATGAGGATGAGAAAGCCTTGAAAACCCAGCGCAAACAGGCATTTCAGGTAGTTCTGTCCCATGTGCGATTGCTCGTGGTTGCCGAAAGTCGCCATGGGGATGGGTGCAAGGCTCACCATGCAATATATCTCAATCATTCTTCCGTACACGATGACAAAAATAATGATGTTCAAGATCCGCATGGTGATGCCGATGAAGAAGGACTGCAAAAACAGCCCGAACAGGGGTCCTACATCCATCTGCATCAGGCTGGCTTCCAACATCGACAAGCCAATGTCGTTGACACGGGTGTTTCCGGCAATGATGCCGCTGGAATCGGACACTACCTTCTGGGTGATGTCGAACACCGCCATCACAATATCGAAGGTGTTGGAGATGAACCACACTGACACCGCTGTTTTGAAGATCCAGCGCATGATGAGCGCAGGCTCGAACTGCGCCATGTTGTTGTGCTGGGTGATCATCTCAATCAATTCATAACAGGCGATGAAGGTCAGGATGATGCCTGCAATGGGCAGCACCACGTTCCGGGAGAGGGCTTCAATCATCGCAAAAACGCGCGGCTCAAAACTGGAGGGCTTGGTGCCCACCTGCTGGGCGATGTTGCCCACCTGCGTGTTCACATCGTCGAACAGGCCGGAAAGGTTTGACATAATGCCTGCCGTCAGGATGCCTTTGATCCAGTCGGCAATGGCTTTGAGAACGGTTTCCATTCAGCAGTCACCGTCCTTAGCTGAAGTGGTTGATAAGAGTCTTGAGAAGGTTCAGGAGGAAAATAATGTGGGTCAAAAACTGCATAAGACACCGCCTTTCGTGGATGGGTGGATAAAAGACACGGCTTGGAACACGGACATTCAATAAACCTGTAAACCGCAGAGAGTTTTCCGTTGTAGCTCAAGCCGCCGTATGGAACAATGCCCTCATTTCATCTATCATTTTTCAAAATTTTGATTGATGAATGATAGATGAAATGATATGATAAAAGAAATGATATGGGAGGTACACATCGTGCGAAACAAGAAACCGCCATTTGAAATCACAGAAGCAGCGCTTTCGGATGTTATGGAGATCAGCGAACTGGTAGGCAAAATCAGTTCCACCCAGAATCTTTCCACAAGCCCGATTTTGCGCCGCCAGAATCGCATCCGAACGATTTATTCTTCTCTGGCCATCGAGCAGAACACACTCTCTTTGGAGCAGGTGACGGCTGTTCTGTCTGGAAAACGTGTGCTTGCCCCTCCAAAAGACATTGCGGAAGTAAAAAATGCCTACGAGATCTACGACCATCTTGCAGAGTTGAATCCATATTCGATGGATGACCTCTTGCTTGCGCATCGGACGATGATGCAGGGACTTGTGCGTGAAGCGGGAGAGTTTCGTTCCCGACCTGTTGGCGTTGTAGACAACAAGGGGAATGTCCTGCATTTTGGAACATTGCCGCAGTACGTTCCCTCTTTGATGGAGGAACTGATTCAGTGGACAGAAAATAGTCCCTTTCCTCTTTTAATTAAGAGCTGTGTTTTCCATTATGAATTTGAAGTGATCCATCCATTTGCAGATGGCAATGGCCGTATTGGACGGCTCTGGCACACACTGCTGCTGTCAAAATGGAATCCCTTATTCGCATGGCTTCCCATCGAATCCATCATTCACGACCATCAGACCGAGTATTACGCAGCAATCAATCAGTCTAATGCACAGGGTGAAGGAACTGTTTTTATCGAATTTATGCTGGGAATCATCAAAGAGGCTTTGACCGAAGCAATCAATGAACAGCCTGTTGCACAGAGCAAGGAAGAAGAAGTGCGTTGGACGAAAATTGCAGCATTTCTCCGCACAAACCATATTATCCAGAACGTCGATGTACAGAATCTTCTCGATGTTTCTCCTGCCACTGCAAGTCGAGTTCTGAACACCTTGACAAAAAGAAGGAAAGGGGGTTGTCGTTGCCGTAACCTTCCAGCAGGTTGATGGCGCCCCAAACGCCGAGACCGGCACCCAGAGCGACAACCAGAGTCTGAAGAACTTCGATAGCAGAGTTAAAGAATTCCATAGTCGTTTCTCCTTTATTTTGAAAAAATTGTAGACCGTCCGTACACACCTGAAATTGTATATTTTTGAGCCACGAACTGCGGCAGAAGTGGATTTGCTGGTGTACCTCTCTGGTCCGAGTAAAAATAAAACCGCCTACCGGGTCAGGCAGACGGGAGCGAATCAGCGTCCACCACGATGAACTCATCACCGGGGTGGATTTTTCTTCTTTTCGGTTCAGATATTTTTCAATATCGAAGGTGTTTTTGGGGTCGTAATCCGAGGTCAGCTTGTAGTTCGGGTGCTGGGTCAGGTCGTATTTGTCCGAGAGAAAAGGTCTGACGCCACGCAACTGCAAAATACACTTGCCGCCGTCCAGCACTGCCAGTTCGTCTCGGCTCAATAATTCATGCCCCATCTTCTGGAACGTGGTGCCGTAGCTGGGGCTGTTTCCACGGGTGTCCGAGGTGTTGAATGCGTCGATGGTCTCCTTGCCCAGCATCTCCGACAGGTCTTTCAGGGTAGTAGGTTCCGAACCGCCCAGAAATATTTGAGAATCCATGTTGCCCACAATGGTGTCTGCGTTGTCCTTGTAGATGGCCTTCAACTGGCTTCTCGCCTGCAAAACAAGGCAGGCGGAGATCTCACGGCTGCGAATAGTGGCCACCAGCTTTTCCAGATTGGGGATCTGCCCGATGTTGGCGCACTCGTCGATCAGGCACCGCACATGGATGGGCAGTTTGCCGCCGTACACATCATCCGCTTTGTCGCACAAAAGGTTGAAAAGCTGGGTGTAGACCATGCTGATGAGGAAGTTGAAGGTGGAATCCGTGTCCGACATGATGAGGAACAACGCCGTTTTCTTATCGCCCAACGTGTCCAATTGCAGCTCATCGTACATCGTTAAATCCCGCAACTCTTGGATGTCGAAGGGGGCTAGCCGCGGCACCGCAGGAAATCAGGATGGATTTTGCGGTCTTTCCGGCAGCCAGCTTGTAAAGTTTGTACTGCCGCCCGGCAAAGCTGTTGGGCTTCTTTTTTGCCAGTTCCTCAAACAGCAAGTCCACAGGGTTCTGGTATTCCTCGTCGTCCTCCAGTACCTGCATGGTATTGAGCATTTCCAATAGCGTCGCAAGATTCTGCTCCTCTACCGGGGCTTCATAATGCAGATAGGCGATCAGTGCAGTCAGCAAAAGACGTTCGCTTTTCTCCCAGAATGGATCGCCGCCGCTGCCTTCGCCCTTGGTGTTGGTCATAAGCGTGGTGACCAGTTTCAGAATGTCTTTTTCGCTGTGGACATAGCTGAACGGATTATAGTGCATCGACTTTTTGAAGTTGATGGTGTTCAGGATTTTCAGCTTGTACCCGTTTTTCAGAAGTGCGTTCCCGCACTCGACCACGATACTACCTTTCGGATCAGTGACCACATAGGAACTGTGACATTGTAAAAGGTTGGGCTTGAGCCAAAACCGGGTCTTGCCGCTGCCGGAGCCGCCCACCACCAGCACATTTTTGTTCCGGGCGTTTTTGGGGTCCGGTGGGCGGTTGCTCATCATTAACCGTTCCGTTTTGGTCAGGATGATGTTATCCGCAAACTTGGGTGCCATGAACGGTTCAATGTCCTTGGGCGTGCCCCACCGGGCAGAGCCGTATTCCATGCCGTGGCGGTACTTCTTAGCATTTTTTCCTTTCAGATAGACCGCCAGCCATAACCCTGCGGCAGCACAAGACCCACCAGCAGGTCAAGCGGATGCAGGCTGGGCAGAGGGTTTTGCAAACGCCACCGGGATGGTGCCCATCATGGACATGATCTTATCGCCCAGTTCTTTTCCCTCCGGCAAGCCGCCACGCTTCGCCAAAGTTGGTCGCCACCAGCCCCAGGAGAAGCTAGGGCAGATACAGCGCCAACAGCTTTGTCAGCTTTTTCTGTGGTCACAGCCCACGCTCCTGTTCCTTGTGCCGGACTTTGCCGGGGAGTTCTGCCGCCGCCTGCACCAGCTCCTGCAACCGTGCCAGTACCGAGGGGCGTTTGTCCTTATTCAGCAGGGATGCCGAATACTCCTTGAACGCCGAGTTGAAAGGCTTCTGCATCCGGGGCTTTGAAAAAGACCAGATACCGGGGCGGCACCTCGGAGGTGTCCTTGCGGATGGCATAGTCGATGCCGTACTTTTTGGCATAGCGTTCCAACCCACGGATGCCGGTCTTGCTGATCTCCACGCTGGAAACGCCCCGGTTTTGCCGCAGAAGGGTGCGGACGCTCTGCTTGCCTTGGGATGCCTTGGACTGGTACAACCGAATCGCCGCTTTTACCGCCCGGAGAACAGTCCGGGCAGACAGCTTGGTGGTGGAGATCATAATATTGAAGGTTTTCTGTTCGATTTCTTCCTGCAATGCCATCACCTCGTATAATAAAATAGTAGTATTTATAGACCGCTCTCCAGCGGAATGCTACAATAAGTTCAGGATGCTGTGGATTGGTGGAACATCACCTACCGCAAAGACGGTTTTCGGGAGGCTCCAACCACAGCTTCTTTGTTGAAATGTTAATCAGTTAGATACCGCCAGACGGTTTATTTAGAACGAGGTTACAAGAGCAAAGAAGTCTGTGGTCCTGAACAGCATCGAAATAAATATACCGGAGGTATCAAAATGGTTTGTGTTGGAATTGATGTTGCCAAGGATAAGCATGACTGCTGTATTCTTGATTCAGACGGAATGGTTTGCTGACTGCTTTACCATCCCCAACAACATGGATGGATTTAAGCAGCTGCTTCAAACGATTCGAAACTGCACCAAAAAGTCAGACAAAATAAAAGTAGGACTTGAGGCTACCGGACATTACAGCTACAATATTCTTGGGTTCCTTCTTGACAACGGTCTGCCAACTTATGTCATTAACCCTTTGCACACCAACCTGTACCGAAAAAGTCTCAGCCTTCGCAAAACCAAAACCGATCGTGTGGATGCAAGAACGATTGCAACTATGCTATTGTCCGATGTAGACCTCAAGTCCTACACGGATATAGCATACCATAACGAAGAGCTAAAGTCACTAACAAGATACCGATTTGATAAAGTTCAGGAATGCGCTAAACTAAAGCAATCGGTGTCCAGATTGGCTACGATTCTGTTTCCCGAATTGGAAGGGCTTGTTTCGTCTATCCATGGCACTTCAATCTACGCACTTCTCGGCGAATATCCCGGTGCAAAGCAAATTTCAGAAGTCCATCTTACCAAGCTGACAAACCTTCTTACAACAGCGTCCAAAGGACGCTACGGAAAAAGAAAAAGCCATCCAGATTCGAGAGGCAGCCAGAGCTTCTATTGGCTCTGTCATGCCTGCCAAATCTTTGGAATTGAAGCATACCATTAAACTCATTCAAGAACTTGCCTCCGAGATCGACGAAATTGAAGATTCTATTCAGAAAATCATAGATGAGCTCAATCCACCAATTCTCTCGATTCCCGGCATGGGAGTAAACTCCGCTGCTGTGATCCTTGCAGAAATCGGGGATTTCTCCAATTTCAGTTCTCCTGACAAAATTCTTGCTTACGCTGGCTGCTCTCCATCTACATACCAGTCCGGAAAACTCACGAATTGCTATGCTCACATGGAAAAACGTGGCTCCCGCTACCTGCGACATGCCCTTTACAACGCAACCAAGTACGTCTGCTACTGGAATCCTGTCTTTGCTGAATACCTTGCCAAAAAACGTGCCGAAGGAAAACACTACAATGTTGCCCTGTCCCATGCCATGAAGAAACTCGTGCGGCTGATCTACGCTTTGCAGAAGTCTGGAAAAACATATCTTACAGCTGCATGATTTTCTCCTGAGCCTGAGCTAATTCCAACAGAAACTTAGCTGGCGCAGCGAACCCTTGACGAACCGAAGCATTCAAATGCTATTCTGTTTCTGCGAGGGTTGGCCGGGCTTGCTTTGCTGTTCTCTCCGTCGCCCTCGCTGTTCCAAGACCAGCATTTGAATGCTGTTTGTCAGGGGCAGCGGTCGGTTGGCGGATTTTTTCATTTTTTAATAGGCTTGACTTTTTCCGCAGGGCACGGTTCAGGGGCAGCCCCATGAGCTTTCCGTCATCGTTATAGACGATAGCAACCGGGTCATCAGCAAAGGGGTAGCTTGCGCCGATGGAGCCTCCCACAGCCTGCTGCAAATCTTCGAGTTCTGCGCCGATGCTGACGTTTCGGGGATGCTCATTGGGCTTCACGAGAAGAACGTCCAGCATCTTCTTTTCCGAAAGTTCGTGCTCACCGGTCGTTTTGAAATCGACCCCCACATAATCCTCATCGGTGAGGACGTAATCTCCATCGCGCCATCCACGGTCAACCATACCTTTGGAAAACTGTTCTGCACGAAGTACTGTGTTCTTGCTAATGCCGTTTTCAGCGGCAATTTTTTTTACAAGTTGTTCGGCTGTTACCCAAATCCCCATTTTGGGAATTTGGGCTAAATGTGCCGTTTGAACTACGGCTGTTTCCGTGATCTCCCCTAGCTTCATTTTCTCAGCCTCATACTGTTTTCCGATAAGGTACTCTTTTGTTCCGGGGTGAGGTTGCGCCGCCCCAGCTGATTCTTGCAGATCCAGATGATCGCTTCATAGCGGCTGGCGAACTCTTTCTCGTGGATGGTAAAAGGGATCTCTGGGTGCTTCTTGGCGATCGTGTAACGGTTGTGCCCATCTACGATCAGGCCCTCCCATACAATGATAGGGTTGAGGATGCGTCCATCCCGTAGAATGTTTGCTTCCAGCTGGTTCAGTTCTTCAAATGTAAGGGGTGGGATCTTGCTCTGAAATTCCGGGTCGGTCTTAAGCACATTCGGATTCATCGTCAAAGCGTCCTTTCTTAAAGGAGGTGGCTTTCGGGCTGGTGGGCTGGATGTAGTAGTCGTAGCCGAAGTTTGTCTGGCAGTAGGTGCAAGGCTCTTTGGTGAATTGCCAGGGATCGGCACGGCGGACACGGATGCCGCGGGTGTTCCGAAATGCATTCAGGCAGCGGGGGCAGAGGGTGGTCAGGGTCGATTCATCGGTGAAAGTACGGCTCATAGAAAACACCTCCGTGTCGTTGAGATGAATGTTCGATATGGAAAAGCCCACGGCCCGGATTCAGGAGAATCACGGTGGTGGGCTTTGAAAGATTTGCGTTAAGTTCCCACCCTATTTGTCCTCGACGCCCGGTGGGGTTGGAATGCACTCTGGTTCCCGGAGTTTCACCGGTCTCATTGGCGTTTCAGCCACCCCGCCTTCTTTGTGGCCGGGCCGCGAGTTACGGAAGTTTCATTGTTTTGTCCAGAGAAATGATATTCAGTTTTCAAGGTACGGCTCCCAGTTTGGGGCTTTGCCCTGTCTGGGGAATGCCCTGGCTGTGAATGTATGATACCGCAGAATTTTTCCCGTCGGAACTCTCTTGCAGGGAGCCTTTGGTTCCCTCTAAGAGAACCTTGTTACAGTTCTTTCTTTATGCGTTCTAAAATTTCGATCGCAGCGTTCAGTTCGGAGGCAGCCTTGCTGGTGCTTTGTGTTTTTCCCAAAAAGGAGATAGTCCAGTGATACATCAAAAAATGCAGAGATCTCGATAACAAGATCAATAGAAAACAGCCTTCTGGCGTGCTCCAGCGCTTTTACATGATTCAGGCTGATATTGAGCTGCTCAGCAAGCTGCATTTGTGTGAGGTTTTTGCTTTCGCGCAAAGCTTTCATTCTCTTTCCGCATTCCACAGGATCAAAGCGCATGGGTTTACCCTCCAGATCTTGACGTGTGAATGAACGTGCAAAATCTGGCGCTCAGGGATATCGGGCGATGTACGTCTCCCAGCCTCGGCGCATACGTCACTCCCAAAGGGGCGACGGAAGCAGATCCCGAAACGCAAAAAACCGGCAGACAGCCGCAATTTCTCTAAAGAAATCGCTTCCGTCTGCCGGTCTCGTCCGGCCTATAGCCGGTCCAGTCCTATCTGACAAACTCTTGACTCCTGAATTCCGTCCCTGAGGGCTAAACCCAATCCGACGCAGATACAATATGTCTCATGCAATATTCAGTTTGAATGGGTCTCAGGCAAACTCCTCAAAATAGAGGGATGCCCTTGTGACGGATATTTTGTTCTTTTCCATCTGGATGACCCAGTGCCGGTTGCACTTGGAACATTTTTGCAAACCGGTGACGATGATCTTTCCACACATGAGGCGGGTGCCGCATCGGGGACAGGTAGAAATGTACAGCTCGGATCGAAAATCGTTCTGCATAAGGACCTCCTTTTCATGTGAGAAAGATCTGCGGTGAAAATAATAAAAAAACCGCAAACGACTCTTCTGTATATTCCAAATAGGGATATGGGAAGCTTCGTTTGAGGTCTTTGTGTCCATTATTTTACTTGTTGGGTTCTTTGGGAGGAGTTTCATGATCCGGCTGGGGATAGTTACAAACGGGACGCTCGGGCTGATATACGCCTCCCATGCAAGAAGGAGGCCAGCCAAATCGCTCGAGAACAATGGCGCGGTTCAGGATTTCCTTTCCGATGTTATTCAACAGCTTCATACAAAAAACCTCCATGCTTCTGTTTAATTTTCTCGGCCACTATAAGCAGTATACTGACTAGTATGCCATTAAAACTAAAAATCAGTACCTGAGGGAACCCAAGCTGGACAGAAATGACTTGTATGATTGTAATACAGACAAGTGTGAAATTCTTTTTTTTCCGGTTTGAAGATATGATTTCTTGTTCAAAGTGTAGTTGCGGCGGATAAATAGGGTTGGTTCTAAATGCAGCTAGAATCAATAGAATATCAAGTGTCCACATGGTGAGCGAATTTATGCGCATCAGAACAGGGGCGAATATATAAAGAACAATGAAGGTTGTTACTGTTGTCAGCAGAATACACATCCAATTATAAGGAGCATGCCATCCACCCATTCGCCGACGCAAAAAATACATTGTTGCCATAAAAACAAGCGTGTTGAAATATTGATTGGAAATAATGCAACAAATCGACAGGATCAGAAGAAAACAGAATTGAAGAAGTTTTTTTCAACTACATAAAGACACCAGGTGTAATTGTTTTCTTCGACCCAATTGTGCCGGAAAAACCATTCGGTCAATCGGCGGGAAATGCTATGAAGCATCTGTTTTATACCTCTCTTTGGACAGTATATAACACATTTTTAGAACTATATGTAGATTTTGCAGTGAGATTGGCTATTTTTGCAGTGAAATCGGTATACGCTTATGAAAGAGTTTCAGGAATTTGGGCAGAGAAGCAAAATAGGCTCGAATCTTCTTTATAGGCTATGGCAAAAACGGCCTTATAACGATTTAGAATTGCAGCAACATTCTTCAATCCGTAGCCGTGTTCTTCGGATCGTTTGGAAGGCAGCACAACTTGATTGTCTAAAACTTTTACAGGAAATGCGGTCGTATTTTCAATATAAAGAAAACTGCTCTCTTCTTCTACTTTCATCACAAGGGTTATTTTTTTACTTTTATCATCTGTGATCTTCTCACAAGCTTCAATGGCGTTGTCAACCAAATTAGAGAGGACAACAACAAGATGCTCATCTTTCAGTCCAAAACAGGTGAGATCATCCAATTGAAATAAGAAGTGAACCCCTTTTGACTGCGCGATATGGTATTTCTGACTCAAAAGCACATCTACAACCAGCCTGCCCGTCTTAACGATCAGTGAAGTGCTCATACTATCTTTCATGACCGTTTGAATATAGGGCAACAATTCGCCATGAGGAGCTTCGCATTCTGCCAAGCCGTAAATGATGCTGAGTTGATTTTGAAAATCATGGGTCATTTTTCGCTGGTTCTTATAGGCGGTTGCCCAAGCTTCAACAATATCGTTTTGATATTTGATGTTTTGTGTCAAAACTGTATTATCTTGGATAAGCTGCTGTTCTCGATCCAAATAATTTAGCGTAACAAATGCAAAAGCATTCATTATAAACAAAGCAATTGTGCAGAATAAGATTTCTCTTGCAGCAAAAGGAACGATCCAATATAAATGCCACAAGAAAACGGAAATAAACATAGAGACAATGGGCAAAACAAAAATTTTCAACCAGTGTTTCCATGTGGTGTGATGAAAATAAAATCGCTGTTTTACAGCTGATTTGAAAATCGTAAATAGCAATATTTCAAAGATCTTTGCAATATAACAAATCAGATAGTATCCATATGGGTCACGATACAATTCTTGCATGGTGATATTTTTCAGAATTGTAATGGCCATAAAAAAAAAGAAATTGTCGGCAATGTTTATAAATGATGAAAACAAAACTGAAATTGCGATACATTTTATCGAAGGAACACGGTATATTACAACGAGCCAAAGCGAGTCAACACAAGTGAGAAGCACCAGCTTAAAAAGCACATTTGACTCTGAAATCGCCAAGGCAAATAAAGTTCAGACCCGTCAACACAACGGTAGAGAGTATAAATTTACTTGAGGTGATCTTTTTCTGAAAGAAAGCGCCGGAAAAAAACCATAAAAGCTAAAACTTCGATAAATACTACAAAATAGTTTAAGAGGAGGGATAGTTCATAACTCATAAGCGGCGGCCTTTCCACATAAGATACTCTGCACAGATTGCTTTGTAATCTTTTTTCAGAGACCTTTAAGATCTCGCCATTTCGTAATTGCGCTGTATATCCTGAAATTTTGCTGATATAAGACATATTAACGAGAAAACTTTTTTGCAGGCGAATAAAGCCTTTTCCAGACAACCGTTCGGTATAATCGTTCATTTTTCCACGGCACTCTAATACAGGGGAAGCAGCTTCTGTTGTGTGTAATAAAACACGACGATAGGGAGTACCCTCAACGTATAAAATGTCTCGTAAGGGAATTTCAATCTGAAGGTTTTTGAGTCAACCACGATCGTTTCCTTGCCGTCCAAGAGTTTGTCTTGAATCGCATCCAGACAGGAGTCAAGCTCTTCTATATAGTTTTCTTTCAAAATATAACGGAAAGCACTAACTTTATATCCACTGGGGGCAAATTGCAAAAAGGCCGTTATAAATACCAATATAAGGTCAGGGTAGTGCTGACGGATTTGAGAGGCAACCTCCAGGCCGTTCATCTCTGGCATATCAATATCCAAAAATACAGCGTGCAGAGTGCCAAGATTAGAATTTAGCAGATCTTGCGGATGGGAGAAAATATGGCAGTTCAAAGCCCAATCTCGTTTTGCAAACCCCATACTGATTTTCTGATATAATTGATCAGAGAATCGCAGATCATTATCAAGAATAGCAATTCTCATAAGCGACACGCACCTTTCGACTTGCCTTTTTCTTTTTACCATACAGCTATTTGCCTCACTCTGTCAATGATTTTTTAAGATGTGCTTATCTTTAGCACAATTAAAGCTTGGATTTATGCTAAAGTCAAGAAAAGTTCTGATGATTAGCATAAAATGAGGCGTGCCTATGAAAATCTATGATTTTAATGGCAAGAAAAATATTAGCGGAGAACGCATTCGAGAAGCTCGAATCAAGATGCATCTATCACAGAAAGCGTTGGCTGTACGGTTAAAGCTGGAAGGAGTGGAATTAGAAAGAGACTGTATCAGTAGAATTGAGATCGGCACTCGCTTTGTTGCTGATTATGAGATAAAGATGATAGCAAAGACGTTGAATGTTTCCGTTTTGTGGCTCTTAGGGATCGAGTGACCTTGGTGAATGAACCAAGGTCACTTTTTGTTATATATGCGTTGATTTACCAGAAGTGGCGCAGCAAGAAGCCGCGTTTTTGGGGATCTTTTTTTTGTGTAGAGGAGGCCACAGCTGCCACAATTCCCTTTTTTCACTGCACAAAAGCCTGTTTGTACTGAAAAATGCCAAATTCATCTCTCAACAGTGCTAATATAAAGACGACCAAAGCGCTGGAATAAGGGCTGCCAGACAAAAGTTGTTCACAGGAGGGATTAAAATGCACCTAAAGGAATCTGCCTACAACTTCATTTATGATGACCTGGGCAAAGATCAGATTGTATTTTACAACTCACGCACTGGTGCACTGGCAGTAGTGCATGAAGATCAGTATAAGCAGTATAAGGGGTTTCAGGAGAAAGGAAAAGAAATTGAGGATGCGGAGTTCCTCAAGAATCTTTTGAAATGCGGATATCTGCTTCCAGCAGAAGTGGACGAGAAGTTCCTAATCAAAACCAATATGATGCAGGGGCGGTATAACAAGAATTTGCTATCCTTAACTATTGCACCTACGATGGCGTGTAATTTCAGATGCATTTATTGTTTTGAGAAAGGGCATTATGGCAATTCCCTGATGGATGGGGAAACACAAATTGCATTGATGAACTTTATCAAATCCCACTTGGATGGAGTGAAAAACATTAATGTTACTTGGTTTGGTGGAGAACCTCTTTTGGGAATGTCTGTCATCGAAAGCCTGTCCGAACAGATTATAGCTTTGTGTGAAGAGAAAGAGCTTCAATACCAAGCGGGAATTATTACAAATGGGTATCTTTTGACGCCGGAAAATGCAGAAAAGCTGAAAAAATATAATGTACGATATGCACAAGTTACTGTGGATGGACCAAAAGAAATTCATAATGAACGGCGTCCAACGGTTAATGGACAGGGAACATACGATGTTATTATGAATAATCTAAAAAGTATCTGTGGTATCTTACATGTGCATCTAAGAATCAACGTCGATATTAAAAATATCGAATTAGCCAACGAGGTAGTATCTCATTTGAAGCAAGAAAACATGTTGGAATACATCCACCCCTATCTCGGGCTGGTTATTCCATACAATGGAACGTATGAGGCTGATAAATGTCTTACAAATGAACTCTATTCAAAATACAACTTGTATTTTATGAAGAAAAAACAATATTCCGTTTCAAACAACATATCCGAGACCTCGTGGCAATCACTGCGTTTCTGATTTCTATAACGGGTGGGTCGTTGATGAAAAAGGATATTTGTATAAGTGCTGGAACGATATTGGTGAGATTTCAAAAGCAGTCGGGAATATCAACTTTGGAGAAAATAGTCTGCAAAGCACAAAATTGATTTCCGAATATTCATCTTGCGATTTCTTTGAAGATCCCAAGTGCAAAGAATGCAAGCTGTTGCCGGTGTGTATGGGAGGCTGCCCCCATAGTCGTGTGGAAGGTAAAACAATTTGTCATCAATTGAATTTTCGCATGAAGGACTACCTTATTGAATATACACGAACCCTTGTTTCCACAACATAATGTCTGAACAAAGCTCAAATATTAAAGGGAGGTAATAATATGCCTGTATCGCGATTCTTGATTCCCTTGGTTTCTACTGTTTGGATCTTTAGTGTGATGGGGGGGGGGATGGGAATGCATGTATTGGCAGAGCAACCCACAGAAGTACAGGCGGTAAGGCGACAGTTTTCAACATTGGAGGAAGTGACCGCTGTCCAAGTCCAGGAGGAGGGGTCGACGGTCCGCTTCCTACCGGGGGAGGGAGAGGAAGTCTGCGTCCGCTATGCGGATACGACAGCGGAAGCACTGTACGAGATTCAGGTCGAGAACGGCACCCCTGGTCGTCCAAAAATTAAAAGCCCCACCCCCGAAAGTTGTCACCATCAACGGAACGATTATGCAGTTTGAGGTGGACAGCGCCTATGACCTGGAGATTGTCCTGCCCCAGCGTCAGTATAAGTCGATCGTTGTAGAAAATCCGTCCGGAGGCAATGTAGAGATGGATTCTATTACAGCCAAGGAAATCTGCACTGAGTTAAAAATGGATCTTCGGTGTTTTCAAAAACACAGTCTGACAGAATAAAATCAGAAATTGAAAACGGCTCCGTAGTGTTCGAACATCCAACTTCCTCTCAATACGATTGCACGGTGAAGAACGGAGAGATCAAGGGAGATGTTGTACGCAGGTATGAGGATTACACGGTAAAGGCTAGGGTCAAAAATGGTTCTTGTATGTTGAAATCTCGCTTGGATGCTGCGAATCAACACGCAATGAATCTCTACGTGGAGAATGGTCGAATCGAAGTCCATTTTAAAAATTAATGATGGATGAGAATAGCATCGGTAGATGCATGCTAATATTGATGTTATCTCTAATATTATAATCGAAAGGAGAACAGTATGAACATTTTAATTCCTCCCATTGTTAACATGCCGAGAGTATGCGATGAATGTCCTGAGGATTTGTGTCTCATTGGATACACACCGCCTTGCCCGAGTCAGTGTTACGATTTTGATTTTACGTGCGAGCCGATTTACAATTCGTATGAGTGTTCAGGCACATTTACCATGAGCTGACACAATTATATGAGCAAGGGCATTGTGATTCTTTTGGGAATTCTCTCCATAGGGTTGCAATGCTCTTGCTTTTTATGATATTGATTGGTGATAAAAATGTTTTGCTTTTTAATGAGTAAAATCAAGGAGGTTAGGCGAGAAGCGATTGCCTATCTTTCAATCACATTGTTTTTATGGCTTATTGGAATATTGACTCCATACATATCTGGACTTTATATTGATTTTCTGATTACAGAGATATCTTTAAATTGCTTATTTGGTTTGTCGTAGTTATCGCTGTTATTGGAAGTCTGCAAATGTTCTGTCGATATTTTATGTCGGTGGCATCAACAAAATTCAATCAGAAGCTAGTTGCAAGTATCAGTAGTAATATCTATCAAAAAATTTTTAACTCAAGATACAGCGAGTATACGAATGTTGATAATGCTTATTATATAGATCAAATCAACAAAGATACTTCTACACTTGTAACTTTTTTCTCTGCCAACATACTAAGCTTTTTCTTTCAAATTGCGACAATTATTATTAGTGCTATAATTGTGCTAAGAGCAGATAAATTGCTTTGTATGATTGTTTTCTCTGTGATACCGGTATATATTATTACATTTCTCTGGAATCAGAAGGGATTGTATATCTCTCGGAGGATACAAAAAAAAAAATCGAATGAGTTTTTTTCACGCTGTTCAGAACAGATTAATAAGTTTGAATATATTAAAAGAAACACCTTGAATATTGAGATGAAAAGTCGATTTCAAGAAGCTTTTGATAAAATGATGGGATCATCGATACATGCAATCAAAGTAAGCTACGTATTTACAAATTTAAATCAATTTGTAGTTTTATTGATTTATGTGTGCATTGTCGGGATTGGCGGCTACAAAGTAAGTACAGGTAGTCTTAGTGTTGGTTTCTTTTCCATAATAAACACGTATTTCAATATGATTATCAGCTCAATTTCATACTTTATTGGATTGGCTGGAAGTTATCAGGATGCCAAAATATCTTTTCAACGTATTGAAAAGATTTTGAAATCACCCGACGAGGAAAAAGGGGAACAGGGGATCGATTCGATTCAAAAAGTTGAATGCAAAGACTTTTCTCTCCGGCATGGAAGCCATATGCTCTTGGATCATTGCAGCATTACATTTTATCGAGGAAGAATTTATGGTCTGTACGGCCAGAATGGAACTGGCAAGACAACTTTTTTGAACGCCCTTATCGGTCTTTTTTTCGGGAGAAACGTCTGGAATCGTTTCCTATAACGGAATTGCGATCGATCGGCTCAATATGCCATTGCTCCGGCGGCAGAAAATTTCCTATGTCGAACAAACTCCAGTCATGTTGAATATGCCGGTCAAGGCATTTTTGAATTTTGGAATTGAGCAAAGCCAATCTGTCGCAGAGACACAAAAAATGCTCATAGAAATGCTGGAAATAGACGGTCTTCTGACAAAAGATATCAATGAAAACGGAAGCAATCTCTCAGGGGAGAAAAACAAAAAGCTGTCGATTGTAAGAGCATTAAGTAAAGAAAGCTTTCTGATCCTGTTGGATGAGCCGACTTCTGCTCTTGACAAGGATAGCATTGAAAAGCTGATGACGCTGCTCAAACAAAGGAAAACGCAAGCGATCATTTTATTGGTTTCACATGATCAGAAGGTATTGGAACAATGCGATGAGGTAATCGATATTTCCGATCTTCGAGGCAACTAGAGGAAAACGAGGTGGCAAGCAGGGCATTCGTATATACAAATGCCATTTTTGCGTTGCAAAATGCTTGTTGGGATAGTCCCAAACCCTTTGTGTACTGCATCCGCTGGATGCAGGCTGCGCATTTGTGCCAAATGCTTCTATAACAAAAAAAAAGAACACCGAGGGCTCCCCCAAAATAGGAAGAATCCTCGGTGTTCTCTGCTTATCGTGTCTGCGCTTTTTCCTTGGTGGTCTTTTCTTCTGCGAAAAAAATCTCTACATTCTTCTGTGCTTTCATCAGTTCCTGCATCTCATCACGCGCCTTTGCGGTAGGCTGGATAAGCAGCTTTCTTTTGAGAAAGCAGTGTGGAGTATTCTGTGTTCAGTTCTTTTTACCTTTGGCAGCTTTTTTCAGTCCAGCTTCGTCAAAAGTGGCTTTTTGCCGCCCGGTGCAGTGTGATCTGCTCCCGGTGTTCTTCCAGAAACTTTTTGCTGTACCCGGCCTTACGATAGGCATCATACACAGGTCTTGTTTTGGCGTAGTTGATGATGTGCGCCCGCAGGACGGCAATCTCCGCCATGCGCTGCTCTGCGGCCTTGATGGAATCGCCCAGCTCATGGTATCGAGCAGTTGCCGCATTCACTCTTTCCTGCATTTCTTCGATGTTGCCGATTTTATTTTCTTGCAAGAAGATCAGGGTCTTGGACATCTCTTTCAGATTGTAGCGTTTTGCCCACCGTGCATAGCTTTCGCTCTTGCCCTCAGAGAGTTTCGCCTGAATGTCCACCAACAGATGGAACGGTTTCTCTTTTGGCGGCTGTTTCTGGTGCGGGCGGTGTTCGGCTTCTCCGGCAATGACCGCCTTGATTTCATCTTCGCTGTACCCTGCACCCAGTGTCCGAAAACGGATAAAGCGTTTCTGCCGGGCGCCTTTGACGGAGGTGTGCTTTCCTCGCTTGATTTCATAGCCCTGCTGTTCCAACTTTTGAAGAAAGGCTTCAAAGTCTGCGGGCTTCTCGTTCAGCAGGATGTTGTCGATTACGGTGCACAGCTTATCCCGATTGCTTTCTCTGGGTGGATAAAGGGTGCGCTTCTGCCGCTCCCGGTATGGCTTGATTTCAATGACGGAGAGCTGATGCTCCAGACAAATCAAATCGCTCAGTCGCTGCACCGCAAGCCCAGATAACAAAAAAATCCCGGAATTTCCGGGTACTGTCCAGTGCGGTGGAGTTGTAGATGATGTGATTGTGAATATGTTCCCGGTCGGTATGGGTCGCAACGATAAAGGCATACTTGCCCTTGGTAAACCGCATGGCAAGTTCATAACCGACCTTGTTGGCTTCCTCGGCGGTGATTTCTCCGGGCTTGAACGATTGCCGAATCTGATAGGCAATCACATCGTTTTTCTGCCTGCGCCCAGTCATCAGTTCATACTGGCGTTTGGAGAGCATGAATTCTTCATCAACCGTCAAGGGACTGCATTCGTAACTGCTGACCAGTTCGCCCTGCTGTGTCTTGTCCGGGTTCTGGGCGTAATCCGTGCGGCTTTTCAGACAGGCCGCAACGGATTTTCCCTTGTTTTTGTGCAGTGCAATCAATCGGGTTGCTGCCATCGGCACTCTCCCCTTCCTTTTTTCTCAAAATCAAGTTGGATTTGCAGCTGAAATCTGATATGCTAATATAAAATTGGCGGCGAAAGGAATGCTCATATGAAAAAACATGGATACTATTGTAAGGTCTGCGGTGAGTATAAGGCGAATGAAAAGTTTTCGGGCAAAGGTCATGCGGCACATATTTGCAAAAAATGCGCCGCATTGCCACCTGATGTGCGTTCAACGCAGATGATTGAAAACAAACTGCTTTCTCTGCCATGGAGACTTTCTAAAGAACAAGTCAAATGGTTGCATAACAAAGCTCATGACAAGCGGCCAGAGATTCGAGAGCTAGCACAAGAACAGCTTAACGCGCGTTTTCATCCAGAGCAGTTTGTGCCGAATGATTTGGGTGACTTTGAAGATTTTCTGCTTGATGAGGACGAAAGTGAGTGGTAATCTATGTAACCCGCAGCATCTAACTGCGGGAATTGTTATAGTTCGGTCAGTTTTGCGAGAGTCTGCTTGCCAATGGAGATCAACTCATCGAGCCGAATGCGCAAGTCCTCCAGATCAGCGGCGTAGACCTGACCGCTTTCGTTGGCACATTTGGCATACTGGTTGAGGTTGTTGCTGCACATCTGGAGCAGATACGCCATGCGGCGCAGCTCTTTCAAGTCCAAATGCAGACAATACCCATCCAGAGCCATCTTACGGATATAGGCACTCAGACTACGGATGCCCATGCCCAGCATCTTTTCATAGATACGATTTTTCTCAGCTTTTGTGGTTCTCAGGATGATGATCTCATCCCGTTTTTCTCTCACCGGGCATCACCGTCCTTGTCGAGATAGGATTTGAAAGGCTTGACGGGTTCCGCTTTCTCTGCCTTTTCTTCCAGTACAGCCAGCACAGAGCGGCGGGGGAGCATCCTCCTTTTCTTCCTCGTCCTGCTCCGGCTCATGGTGCTTTTCGTCTACATCAAGCTGTGCATTCAGTTCAGCAAGCCGCGCGGACTTCTGCGCCAATTCTTCCTCCTGCGGGAACGGCTTTGCCACCTCGACCTGTGCCGCTGCCTGCTGCTGTCTCAGGGTGTCCAGTTCGTTTTCTGCTGCGGTGCTGCGGTCGGCAAAATTGCTCAGGGCGTTGTCCAGACGGACAATGTTTCCGTGCGGGTCTGAACCGAGAGGAACCGGGTATTTCAGAGTTCCTTTCAGCAACGCCTGATGCTCATTGTGGAAGGTGTCGAACCGCAAGGAAAGTTCAAAGCCGCGATAGCTGCCCACCACCTGTTCCTCGGTGTTCGGAAGTTCCATGCAGGCGAGAATCAGCCGTTCGCCAGCGGTCTTTTTCTCGTCGTAAGTCATGCCTTTAATGACCATGCCGCAGAAGTTTTCCTTGTCCTGCGGATGCGCCGCAGCGATTTCGGCATCCGATTTCAGGGCTGCGATTTTTGCAGTCTGCTCCTGAATCTCTGCCGGAAATTTTGTCAACAGCTTATCCTCTAAGCGGAACTTCTGGCTCTGGTGGTCGGCTTTCAGGACCTTGAGTTTTGCAACCTGCACATCCAAGTCCATCTTCTCTTTGATAAGAGGGTTTCCGACGCACAGTGCCTTGATCTCCGCATAGGACAACGCCTGTTCATCCACATCGTCGCAGGAGCGCACCGGGGATTTGCTGGTCATAATCTGGCTGATAAACCGCTGCTTGTTCTCAAGGGTCTGGAACAAATACGAATCGAACGTACCCTCTGTGACGTAGTTGAACACATTGACTTCCTTATTCATGTTGCCCTGTCGGATGATACGACCGTTGCGCTGGGTCATGTCGCTGGGTTTCCAGCCGACATCCAGATGATGCACTGCTACAAGACGCTGCTGGACATTGGTTCCTGCGCCCATTTTTGCGGTGCTGCCCAGCAGGACGCGCACATCGCCGGAGCGCACTTTCGAGAACAGTGCGGCCTTTTTTCGCTTCGGTGTCGGCATTGTGGATGAACTCGATTTCGCTTTCCGGCACACCGGCGGCAATCAGCTTCTTGCGAATATCATCATAGACGTTAAAATTGCTATCGTTTTTGGGTGTCGAGAGGTCGCAGAACAAAAGCTGCGTCAGCTTCTGGTCTTTACCTTCCTCCCAGATCTTCAGGACGTTCCGCACACAGACGTTCAACTTGCTGTTCGGGTCATCCGGGAGCATAGGGTTCATCAGGCGGACATCCAGACCGATTTTTCTGCCATCGTTGGTGACGCACAGCATATTGTCCACGGACGCATCCACATTGCCGGAGTGAATCTCGGCGGCACGTCTGCTCAGTTCCTGCACCATTGCTTTCTGGGTCTCGGACGGTTTCACGACCACGGTTTCAAACTTTGCATCTGGCACAGGCAGATGCAGCTGGTCAGATGTCTTGATGTCGGCAACCTCCTTGAACATCGACATCAGTTCCGGCAGATTGAAAAATTTTGCAAATCGCGTTCTGGCGCGATACCCAGTACCTTCGGGCGCAAGCTCGATGGCGGTGGTGGTTTCGCCAAAGGTCGATGCCCAGCAGTCAAAGTGTGTCAGCTTCTTCTGCTGGAGGGTGCTGTACTGCAAGTAGCGCATGACCGTATACAGTTCGGTCATGGAATTGCTGACAGGCGTACCTGTCGCAAACACTACGCCGCGCCCGCCGGTGCTCTCATCCAGATAGCGACACTTGCCGAACATATCCGAAGATTTCTGTGCTTCGCTGGTAGATAATCCTGCGACATTGCGCATTTTTGTCGTGAGGAAAAGGTTCTTGTAAAAATGCGACTCGTCCACAAAAAGGCGGTCAACGCCCAACTGCTCAAAGGTGATAACATCATCCTTGCGGCTGTCGGCGCGCAGCTTGTCCAGCTTGGCTTCCAGCGTTTTGCGGGTGCGCTCCATCTGCTTAATCGTAAAATTCTCTCCGGCATTGGCTTTCAGCTCGTTGATAGCCAAGAGCGTTTCCGCAATCTGATCCTGAATAATACGCTCTTGCCGCTCAAAAGAAAGCGGGATGCACTCAAACTGCGAATGACCGATGATAATGGCATCGTAATCGCCGGTGGCGATGCGGGCGCAGAACTTTTTGCGGTTCGCCGTTTCAAAATCCTTGCGCCGTGCCACAAGCAGTTTTGCGTTAGGGTACAGATGCAGAAACTCCGATGCCCACTGCTCCGTCAGATGATTGGGAACCACGAACAGGCTTTTCTGGCACAAACCCAGGCGTTTTGCCCCCATTGCGGATGCAGCCATCTCAAAAGTTTTGCCCGCTCCTACTTCGTGTGCAAGCAGAGTATTACCGCCATAAAGCACATGAGCAATGGCATTGCGCTGATGCTCCCGGAGCGTGATTTCAGGGTTCATCCCCACAAAATGAATGTGACTTCCATCGTATTCGCGGGGTCGCGTGGAGTTGAATAATTCGTTATACTGCTTCACCAGCGAGATACGCCGCTGGGGGTCTTGCCAAATCCAATTTGCAAAAGCGTCTTTGATAGCCTGCTGTTTCTGCTGGGCGAGGGTAGTCTCGTTTTTATTCAGCACACGTTTTGGTTTGCCTTCGGCATCTTCGATGGTATCATAGATGCGGACATCTTTAAGGTTAAGCGTATCCTCCAGAATCTTGTAGGCATTGGCACGGTGCGTTCCGTAGGTTTCCGTAGACATAATATCGCCATGCCCCAACGCGGATTTTCCCTGTACACGCCATTCTGCCGTATACGGAGAGAACCGCACATTCACATCACGGCGCAGATAATACGGAACCTGAAAGGTTTCCTGCATGAATTTCTGGATGATTTCAGGGGTAATCCACGTTGCACCCAGACGCACATCAATTTCGGATGCTTCCAATTCCTTGGGTTGCGCCTTTTTCCAGAGCGGTCACATTGACCTTAAATTCCGGGTTCGTTTCGGCGGCAAGTTGTGCGATGCGGAGTTTTGTGCGGACATCGCCGGAAAGATACTCGTCTGCCATCTGCCAGCCTGCTTCCGGGTCAGTCGGGTCTGCATTGGGGTCTTTGAAGATTACGCCGGAAAGTTCGGTGGTGATGCGGCCATACTCGCCGGGAGTGCCGAGCAGTTCAGCCATATAGGGCAAGTCCACTCTGCCACGTTCACCCATCGACACCGCCAATGCTTCGCTGGGCGTGTCCACGCTGGTGACAGTGCGCTCCGGGCGAATGGTGCGCTTGGTGAACATGTCCGCTTTGGACTTCAACTGCTTGTTTTCATCGAGATTTTCAAGGGAGCAGAGCAGATAGTAGGAGGAATCCTGTTCAAACAGCCGCGCATTGCGACGATCGTTTAGCAGACCATATTTCTTGGTAAACGCATCGTAGGTATCGTTCAGGCGCGCCTGCGTTTCCTGCACAGCAGAATCCGGGTAATCATCCAACTGTTCCTGAATCAGCTGGTTTACGATCTGCCGCAGCTCCACCATGTCAGTGACACGGGCTTTGGCAGTGTCCGACAACTCGATTTGTGTCATAATCGAATTTTCGCGGTAGTACACCTCACCATCCACGACAGCATACGAAAAATTCTTCACATCCGGGTCAGCCGGAAGAACCTTACCTGTCGTTTCTTCATCCGCAATATCTGGTGTTTCCACCTCAACTTCGGTGTACTGCCCCTCAATATGCTGTATCGCTTCGGCAAGCTGGTCTGCCAGCACTGCACCCCCTCAATGGGGCGCACGGTGCATTCCTCACGTCCATACTGGGTGCTTTCGGTGGTCAGTTCGCCCAGCATCATCTCCGGGTTGTCTACGAAATACTGGTTGATGGCAAATCCATCTTCTGTCTTGCCAAGCTGCACCCACGGCGGCTCAATATCCGCTGGGCGGTCACGCTTTTGCAGGAAGATGATGTCGGAAACAACTTCCGTTCCGGCATTTGCCTTGAACGCATTGTTCGGCAGACGGATAGCACCCAGCAAATTGGCACGTTCCGCGATATGCTTTCGGGCAGAGCTGTCTTTGCTGTCCAGCGTGTAGCGGCTGGTGACAAAGGCCACGATGCCGCCCGGACGCACTTGGTCGATGGCCTTGGCGAAGAAGTAGTTGTGGATGGAAAATCCCAGCTTGTTGTACGCTTTGTCGTTGACCTTATACTGACCGAACGGCACATTGCCGATTGCCAAATCATAGAAGTCCCTGCGGTCGGTGGTTTCAAATCCAGCTACCGTAATGTCAGCCTGCGGATACAGCTTTTTGGCGATACGGCCTGTGACACTGTCCAACTCCACACCGTATAGGCGGCTGTCCTGCATGGTATCCGGCAGCATCCCAAAGAAGTTGCCGACACCCATACTCGGTTCCAAGATGTTGCCTGACTTAAAACCCGTCTGTTCTACTGCATCATAGATGGCATGGATAACGGTAGAACTGGTGTAGTGGGCGTTCAGAACGGAACTGCGGGCGGCAGCGTATTCGTCCTCCGAAAGCAGTCCTTTCAGTTCGGTGTACTCCTTTGCCCAGTTGTCTTTGTTGGGATCAAAGGCATCTGCCAGACCGCCCCAGCCGACATACTGCGCCAGCACTTCCTGCTCCTCGGCGGTAGCACCACGGCGTTCTTCCTCCAGACAGAATAGCGTTTTGATGGCTTCGATATTCCTTGCGTACTTCTGTTTTGCGCCGCCCTCGCCCAGATGTTCATCCGTGATGCGGAAGTTCCCAGCGGGTTCAGGAGTAGGCTCTGCGTTAATGGCTTCATCCAAGGCAGCGGCATCCGGGAAAGTCTGCACCGTGCCATCAACCACCGCAGAGATCGGCAGTTCGTCCAGTTCCTCATCGGTCAGTTCAGGCACATCCGGCTCCTCCTGCCGCAGTCCCTCCTCAAACTGCTGCTTGTTGATGACCTCGTTATCCCAAGACTGTCCGTGCGCACTGGTGTCGATGCGCACATCGGTGTCACCAATATAGCCCACGGTTCCTTCAATCGTTCTGGTGGGAAGGTCTACTACAACTTCGTCCCCGACCTTATAGCTGACCTCTTTTTTTCAGGAACCAGATCAATGGCTGCGTCCTGCTGTTCTTCGTACAGTTCTCGGATGTGCGGCAGATGCTCGTTGCGGAAAATGGGCAGTCCGTTTTTCGTTAGCTCCATGTCCTGCAAGCTGACGGATTTGAACGTAAAATTAACGTGTTCCACCCGAAAACCCCGGTCATCCAGCTTGATGATGCTACCAATCGGCAAATAATCCGCTTCCCGGAGATATTTTGTCTGGTGGTGGGAGCCATCTTCGTTCAATCCAGCCAGATAGACGTTGTTGCCCGCTGCCCACAGCTTTTTTAGATTCTGCTGCCCACTGCTCACTCGGAAAACCAGTTACTTTGACTTTGCCAAGCACATTTTCCTGTGACAGAAGATTGGTGTGCAGAATCCGCTCCACGGCAACGGCATCTTTGTCATAGAACAGATAGTTGCCGTTCAGTTCAAAGCCCACGAGGGTGTTGGGATACTGCTCTTTCAGGGCAGTATACTCTGCGGCAACCGTGCCATCCAGTATCGGAAGCTGACGCTCAGCTTCCTGTCTGGCAGTGCGCTGTTCCTTTTCCTTATCGGTCAGGTAACGGTCGGAGTGAATCATCAGGTCGATATACTTTTCTGCCTGTGTCCAGCTCAAAGTGATTTTCTGATAATCAGGGTAGTGGACAAATTCCAAGCCTTTTCCATCGTGATTCACGAATCCACTGCTGCCATCCAGATAATTGTGGGAACGCCCGCCGATGCCGTACTCCTTTGCCAATGCTCTGGCTCGGAGTTTTCGGTTGGACTGGTTCTCGTACAGCTCGATGATTCGCTGCTTGCTATCCTGAAAGTTGGAACCATGCTGCAATTCATGCTCGATCTCTGCCTGTGACAAAGAAAAAGCGGAGGACGATTTCTCGTTCTCCGCTCGGTCAATTGCTTCGATTTGCTGGGCTTCGGTGGGGATGCTGAGGTTGAAAAAACTCAGCTGTAAATCAGTTCCATCAGGATCACTTCTTCCACCTGTGCTTTCAGGCTGTTCATGTGCTGCACCCACGCCAGTTGATTCTTTGCTTTGTCCGGGGCTGGGTTCTGCTTCAGCAGTTCGGTCATCATCTGCTGTTTCTGATTCTCCGCTGCCTGTTCCACTTCTAGCAGATGTGGATGCAGCTTCCCGGTCAGCAGCATCGAGTTGTACAGCACCGGGCGATGTTCCATCAGGTATATCCGGCGCATCCTGCCGTATCTGCCCAGCGGCTTCTGCGGCTGGTTCAAGGTCAGGTTCGGGAGCTGGTAGTCCCCGACGGTCGAGTAGGTCACGTTCCTGTTCTTCATATTCATGCTGGCTCCTTTCTACATTGCGGCGGCGGATGGTGGTTTTGACGGTGCGCTCGATATTCCGCAGCACATCTCGGCTGCAATCGCTGACTGCCGTACCCAGTACATAGACTGCATCCGGGGTCGCGAAATCATAAATTGCCTGAAAATCATCCCGGTCAAAATAGCCCTCCGGTTCAAAACCGCACCGTTCCAAGATGGTGTACATGATGCTGATTGCGGCGGCACTCTTGAACTGAAGTTCCTGTCCGGCATCATCATAATCCATCAGGAATGAACCGTCAACGATGCCAATAATGTCGGAACTGTTGTTATCCCAGTAGGATTCTGCCAGCTTTCCGGCAATGTCCGCAATCTGCTGACTGAGCCGTTCATGGTGGATGCCGTATTCCTGCGCCAGCATTTCCGATACCGGCTGGAACAGGTCATCGTTGAGCTGCCACATCTCCGGGTCACGGGAATTTCGTCGCACTCCGGTATCACTCACATCAAAGACATAGTGCAGCCGGGGAACACTGCTGGACTGGTCGAGCAGAGCGATACCCTTAGACCCTCTGCGCACATAGCGGTTCATCCGATTGTTCCAGATGTCAAAACTTGCGCAGGCAGTCGCATCAGGACGCTGGGCGTAAATCATCAATTGGTCGGTAAAACTGTACTTATACAGTCTGGATGCAGTTGTGAGAAAATCTGTCCAGTGTTCCCAGTACCGCGTAATACCGTTTGCTGTCCGATTGGCAAGTTTAAGGTATTCTTGTGTCTTAGATGGCATAGCGTTCCTCCTTTCAATTTTGTAGCAAACAAAAAAGCGAGCAGCCCTTTCGGGTTACTCGCTATGGAATCCACTTTATTTTTATTCGTATTTTGCGGCAAACTTTTCTGCCGTTTCCAACAGTCGTTCAAAGGTCTGTTGTTCTTCCGGCTGCTCAATCAGTTTTACGAGAAGTGCACGGAAAACATCGGTGCTGTCATGCCCGGTCGCTGCGGCAATCTGGTCGATGAGGTCATGTAGCTTTTTGACAGCGGCATCGAAAGGCTTGGATTTTGCAAGGAGGTCGGACAGGTAGCTGATGAACGGGTAGGTGGAATCATCATTGATAATTTCAACATTTTCATTCTTGATCTGTTGATATTCTTCAAAGGTAAATGTACCTTTTTTGTCTCGTGAGTTGTGGCAAAAGGTGCAATTCTTTAGAAAAGTAGAAAGGAGAAGGCGGTTTAGGGATGTCAAAGGAATGGTATCCATGATTTGACCTCGCAGTATAATTATTTGTAAAAACATGTCAATAGCAATGCAAGGGAACAGTCTTAGTGTGGCTTTGTGATATGATATTCAAATATATAACTTTTGAATTCGATGTTCATATGATATTTTTTGTAAGAAGATTCCTTCTTTATTTTGAAATTGAATTTTTCAAGGAGCTTACAGGAAGCGATATTATCTTTTGCAACTTCGGCTGTAATAGTAGTGAAATTTTGAGTCTGAGCCCATTCAATAATCATTTTTAGACATTCGGTTGCATAACCTTGTCGCCAATAAAGCTGATGGATACAATATCCTATGTCTATAATTTGTTCTGTTTCATCAGGAAAAGCACAGAAACTCCCGATCCGCGAATTGTCACAAATGCGAGTGATTATAAAATAATAACCGTTTGGACTGTTGTACATATCATCAACCGCTTGACAATAATTGTCATCTACAAATTCTTCTGTGGGATCGCTTAAGTATTTGCCATTTACTTTGTTAAACCACATATTTGTACAAAAAAGTTTGTCAGCTAATTCATAATTTTTTGATATAAATATTTGTTCCAACCAAATTGCTTTTGATTCTCATATAAATTGCCTCCCAATCAATACGCTGTGCTTTTATTGTAGCCTCTGTGGTGTTGACCAGCGAGGAGATCATATCTTTGATTTCGGTCATAAATTCTTCCGGCTCCATCTCGCCGCGTTCGATGCGCAGCAGTTTCGTCTCCCAGTCAGCGGTCATTTCCAGGGACTGGATTTCTTCGGGCATCACCGTGATAAGGGCTTTGCCCTTGTCAGTCGGCAACAGAATCTTGGTCTTTTTCTCGCCCTTGCGTTCCAGAAAACCTTTCTGTACCAGCTTTTCAATAGTTGCGGCGCGGGTTGCCGGAGTGCCGATGCCCTGACGTTCCACGCCCTCCGGCATACTGTCTGTACTGGCCATTTCCATCGAGTGCAGCAGGGTGTCCTCAGTGAAATGCTTTGGCGGTGTGGTCTTTCCTTCCTTCATCTCGGCATTGAGGATGGCGCACTCGCTTTCTTCCATAGTCGGCAGTGTGGTAAATTCCTGTTTTCGGTTCAGAATATCCGCCAGCACTTTACGCTCCACAGCTTTCCAGCCTTCGTCCAGAATCTCTTTACCCTTGGCAGTGAATTCCTCACCGGCGCATTCGGTGGTGAGCATCGTTTCCAGATAACGGTAAGGTTTGCTGACCGCCATCAGCGTCCGGGCGATGATGAGTTTCAGAACATTCCGCTCCCCTGTGGGCAGGGCATCCAGATCAGCTTGCAGCATACTCCGGGTAGGCAGGATAGCGTGGTGATCTGTGACCTTATCCCGGTTGACCGTGCACCGTGTCCGAGGGACAGCGGAATCCGCTGTATCTGCGGCAATGCCGAGAAATTCTTCCAGTTCATCCGCAAGTCCTGCCAGCATTTCCTCATCGTCATCGGTGATATAGCAGCTATCAGTGCGCGGATAAGTGGTAAGTTTCTTCTCATAAAGGCTCTGCACATAATTCAGCGTCTGCTGTGCGCTGTAACCCAGCAGACGGTTTGCATCACGCTGGAGCGTTGTCAGATCATAGAGCAGTGGCGGGTTTTCAGACTTTTCCTTGCGGGTCACTTTCTGAATCGTAGAAATCATCTCCTTTCGGCACTCCGCAAGCAGATTTTCAGCCGTATCTTTTTTTCAGAAATGCGGCGGCTGGATGCCGTGCATCCGCTGGTCAGTTCCAGCTCTACGGTGTAGAACTTCTGCGGCACAAAGGCGGCAATCGCAGCCTCACGCACCACCGTCATAGCCAGCACAGGGGTCATAACACGCCCGACCGCCAAAGGTTGACCGTACAGACACGAAAAAAGCCGGGAAGCATTGATACCGACCATCCAATCGGCACGTTCCCGGCAAAGTGCAGCCTGATACAAGGCATCATATTCGGTTGACGGTTTCAGATTTGCAAAGCCCTCCCGGATCGCGCTGTCCTCCATGCTGGAAAGCCAGAGCCGCGAAAAGGACTTTTTGCACCCGGCTTGCTGGTAGACAAGCCGAAAAATCAGTTCTCCTTCGCGTCCTGCATCCGTAGCGCAGACGATGCTATCTACATCGGGGCGGTTCATCAGGTTTTTCAGGATACCGAACTGCTTCTTGGTGGAGGTGGACACGAGGTATTGCCACTTCTGCGGCAGGATGGGCAGGTCAGTGATGTTCCACTTAACGAACTTTTCATCGTAGATATTGGGTGGCGCAAGCTCTACCAAATGCCCAACGCACCAACTAACCAGATAGCCATTGCCCTCCAGATAACCGTCCTTGCGGCTAGTTGCACCAAGGACTTTTGCATAGGACATAGCGACAGATGGTTTTTCTGCTATAACAAGTTGATAAGACAATAAGCATCCCTCCTAAAGTTCAAAATCTATGTAGTTGACTTTTTGAGAAGTTTAAGAATACACTATATACAGTGATCGTGCTGTGGATACTTGCGAGGCCCACAGCCTAGAAGGAGGTTCCTAGCAATAGGAGCCTCTTTTCTTTATAGAACGGCTTATTGAATTTAACTATGTACGGCGGCAAACGCCGCCTTAAAATCAGATAGGTTCGGTGTCCTGCTCGTCCGGGGCTTCGTCCTCGTCCGGCACATCGGTCGGAATATCGAAATCGTCCTTGTCCTCGGTGTAATCCGCATCCGGGTCAAGGGCTTCTTTTTCTGCCATTTTCTTCTGCATCTGCTGACGGTAGAAGTAGAAACCGCCGCCCGCTGCCAGTGCGATCAGGGCAACCACGCCCAGAAATGCGCCTGCGTACTTCGTGATCTTATTTTCTTTTGGGCGGTTCAGCGGTTGCTGCTTCCTCTGCGGCTTTCTTGGCTTTCTTCCTCGGCTTTCAGCCTGTCCAGTTCTGCCTGCGCCGCCGCTTCTTTCTCCGCAGTGTAGGCATCCGCAGCTTCTTCCTCCATCAGAGCCAAAAGGTCTGCTTCGTCCACCAAATTCATGAAGTGAACGGTCTGCTGTCCTTTGGCATTGCGGTCGATTACCAGATAAAATGTCGCGCCCGACTTCGACACCAGCGTGATGAACTGCTGCCCGGAGCCATCCGAATAATTGGTGTGGTAATCGTCCACCAGCGTCAGATTGCCCTCCGGGGTCAGTGCGCCGGTGGTTTCATCCGTGATGGTGACAACATCTTCCTCCACGATTTCCGGCAGAACAGGTTCTTCTACCGGGGTGGTATCGCCCTCATAGGCGAAAGCAGGAGCGGCCATGCCGATGCACAGCACCGCCGATACCAGCAGTGCGCCAATTTTCTTAAATTTCATCGTTGATTTCCTCCTTATCAAACTCTGCGCCGACTGCGGACAGCGCAGCCGGGGTCGGGGGCATAGTTGCCGCCTGCCGCAGCAGGATCGCAAGCTGTTCCGGGGTCACATTGGCGGTGCGCACCATATCGGCAACTTCTGCCGCCGATTCCTCCTGAATGCGCCGTTCCAGAATCGCAATACGGTTGTTCAGCTTGATGCGGCGTTCCTGCTCCTTTTTGAGCATCGCCTTGAGCTTTTCCAGTCTTTCACCCATAAAAATCCTCCATTTCATTTTGAAAGCCGTCCAAAACCGGCGAGATACTGCTCCCAGTAGGACGAGTGAATGTTTGCGTACTTGATGGGGTCTCCGGCAGACACCATCATTCCGTTGCCGAGATAGATTCCGGTATGGCTCATTCCGGGGGTGTCATACGTCCCTTTGAAGAACACCAGATCACCGGGCTTTGCTTCGGCTTCGGAGATTTTCTGGCACTTGTTCCATAAGCCGTTGGCAGTTGTCCGCCCCACATCATAACCAGCCTGATTGTAGACCCAGCAGACGTAGCCGGAGCAGTCGAACCCGGTTTCGGGGAACTGCCGCCCCAGACATAGGGAGTGCCGACATACTTTTTGGCTTCCTCGTAAATTGCGGCAAATTCGCTGTCGGTTAGGGCTTCGACAGGAACCGTGTAGTCGATGCCGGACTCCCCGGAGCCATCCGAACCACCGGGCGGTAAGCCGCCGTTGAACAGGTACGGTCTGCCGCCCAGCGTTTCCTGAAAAATCTTGTATCGTTTCCACTGGTCATCATCCAGTTCTTTCCGGATCACCGTTTCCAGCCCCTTGTTTTCCAGTTTGGTGTGGAAAATCTTGTACTCATACGGTACTTGAGTGGGAACCGGGATACCTGCCGGACTGATAACCCAGACCGTCTTGTACCGAATCTGCACCTCGACCCATGTGGTGAGCTTGTACTGCTTCTTGAAAATCTCCTGCAACTTTGCCTGTACTTCCGACCGGGTATAGTCGTCATAGAGCGTAGTCAAAAAAGAGGTAAGCTGCCACGGGTCGTGTTCGATGGGGTCAAGATGATACTGATACTCGTTGTAGCCGGGATGGTCGGTGGGGTGCGCTTGATTTTTTTGTCCAGCTCCTTCTCCATTTTTTTATAATCCGCTTCTGCACCCTTAATATCTCTGTCCTCGGCGGTGTAGATGGTCTGCCCGGACACCTGCGTTGTACCGCTGAACAGGATGCCACAGGAGGAAAAGCCGGACATGACCAGCAGGATGAGCAAAAGAAAAACGCCCACGATCACCAGAACGTGCGCGTTGCTCTTTGCGGCAGTTGCCAGACCGTTGATGGCGGTGCTGACTGCACTTTTTTCCTTTGTCGATTATCTGCTCCACGCCAGTCCGTGTTGCAGATGCGCCGCTGGATGCAGCCTTTTTGCCGCCAGCGGTCTGCGCCGCCGTACCGCCCGACCGGGCAGCGGCATAGTAGCCCTGCGAATCTCCTGACGCTGTTTCCAGCGGGAAAGCCAGTTAGAGCCGCCCTCGTTGCTGTCACCGTGAGGATGTTGGAATCTCCTGCATTTTGTGCCTTGTCTGGCTGGCGGGTAGAAGATTTTGTGGTGCGGGCTTTTTTCTTTGCTTGCATCTTGGCTTTCTTTTTCAGCTTCCGGGAGTAACGGCTCTTGGAAAAGTCCTGAACATTCCCGGCGGCTTTTTTCGCCCTCGCTCAATGCCTGCACACCGACATTATCTTCTTCGTACTGGTCGATTTCCCGGTGCGCCGCAGACCGGGCAAGGGCGGCGGCGTACATCTCGCGTTTCTGCTCTTTGCTCAGTCGGCGCAGATCGTCCGGGGTCAGTTCAGCCTTGCCAAATCGGAGGTGCTGCGCCTTTTCCTTGGCTTTGTCCGTGTCCAGCTTCAGCTTTTTCCTTTTTTGGGCTGCGTCTGCTCGACATTTGCTTTCTCCGGGGGTGAACGGGTCTTTTTTGCGGACGTTTCCTCTTTGAAGTTCAGTTTCGGATTGCTCATTTCTGCGCACCCTCCGAAACCTCGCCCAGCTTGTGGTCATAATGCGGTACAGTTCCAAGTCAGTCGGGAAACGGTCTACGAATGGCAGAATCACATTACCGAAGAACAACAGCCCTTCGCCCTCGCCGGAGTGGGTCACATAGGAAAGCTGGTGCGGCGAAATGTTAAGCTGCTTTGCAAGGATTTGTCTATCGCCAGCCGCTTGATTCAACATGATAATCATGTCGGAATTTTCAAAAACATTCTCGACTTCACGCGAAGAAAGCAGGTCTTTGACGTTCTGCGTTAATCCTGTCGGGATGCCGCCCCACTTGCGGAAACGCTTCCAAATCTCCACAGAGTATGCCGCCGTCTGTTCCTCTTTCAAAAGCAAATGGAACTCGTCTGCATAGTACCGGGTAGATTTTCCTGCGGTACGGTTGGCGGTCACTCTGCCCCAGACCTGATCCTGAATGACAAGCATACCGAGCTTTTTCATCTGCTTGCCCAGTTCCTTAATGTCGTAGCAGACGATGCGGTTATCAATATCCACATTTGTCCGGTGATTGAACAGATTCAGGGAGCCTTTGACGTAGATTTCCAGAGCCGTGGCAACATGGTGGGCTTCTTTTTCCTCCTGCTGGAGCAGGGCATTGTACAAGTCCTCCAACAGCGGCATATTCTCCGGGCAGGGGTCAGCAAAATATTTGCAGTAGATGAGATGCACACAGCGGTCAATGACTGTCTTTTCGACGGGCATCAGACCATCTTTGCCGCCCACCACCAGTTCGCACAAAGAAAGAATAAAATCCGCTTTCAGAGCCAGCGGGTTATCCTCCTCGGAATAGTTGGCATTGATGTCCATAGGGTTCACATACTGGTCGCTGTTGGGCGAAATTTTGATGACCTGACCTTTCAGCCGCTTCACCAGCGGAGAATACTCTCCCTCCGGGTCATTGATGATAATATCATCGTCCGTCACCAGAAACGCATTGGCAATCTCACGTTTTGCCGAGAAACTTTTACCCGAACCGGGAGTGCCGAGGATAACCCATTGGGATTTTTCAGCTTCTTTCTGTCCACCATAATCAAATTGTTAGACAAGGCGTTCAAGCCGTAGTACAGCGATTCTTTTCCGCTCTGATAAAGTTCCTGCGTGGTGAACGGGATAAAAATCGCTGTGCTGCTGGTGGTAAGACCACGCTGAATCTCAATCTGGTTATCTGCCAGCGGCAGAGAGGACATTAAGCCCTGCTCCTGCTGGTAGTCCAGCCTGCACAGGTTGCAGTTGTGCTTCTGGGCAATGCTGGATGCCTGAAAACATTGTTTTTTTCCAGTTCCTGCTCCGTGCGCCCGGTGTTCAGAACAAGGAACGTCACCAAAAACATTCTCTCGTTCTGGCTCTGCAACTCTTTGAGCAGGGCTTTCGCATCCCGTCCGTAAGTTGCCAAGTCGGACGGGATAGTGTCAATATCATACCCGGCGCGGATGGCTTTTTTCTGTTCCTCAATCTTACTTCTGTCCAGTTCCGTGATGGTGCGCTTGACCGTCTTAATGGCGCGGTTCTGGTCTACGCTCTGGATGTGCATGGTGACGATCTGAGAAGAATCCATGTCCAGAAAGTCCTTCAAAAGTTGGTCGGACAGGTCGGATGCCGTGATGCTCAGAAAGCTGGCGGCGCAGTAGATGCCGCCCATTTGGAATGTGCGGCTGTTCTTAAAGGCAAACGCCGTAGGTGCAATGGCATCTTTCACCGAAAGCCCGCTTTTCACAAGGTCGTTCCAATCAAAACGGAACTTGGAAGAACCGTCCATGTTGAACATATCATGCATCAGTTTGAGCCGCTCGGCACCGTTCAGCGGCCGCGCCAGCACACCCAGCCGGTGAAAGTTGTTGAGCAAATCATTCTGGATGTGGTCGAGCCGGGTTTTCACCTGACGCATACTCTCGCCCTCAACGCCAAAGGTGATGAACTTGGTCTTTGTCAGACCATTGTTGCCTTTGGCAAGCTGCTGACGCAGCATTTGCGAATACTCGGCACGAACATCATCAAACCCATCCCGCTGGAATGGGATGCGGATGCTTTTTTCAAACTCGGTGCTATCCGTTGCCATGTTGACGAAAGACAACTCGAACTTAATGCTGGAATCGAAGAAGTTCAGAAAGCTGCACCATTCCTCGAAAATTGCAGTCTTATCTTCCTGCTGTGCCAGCTGATAGTTAATGTCTTGGTAGGCAATCGTCCGGGTGTAGTAGTTCGGCTTCACCCGGCAGGTTCCATCCTCGAACATCCGCTGCATGGGGATGGACTGCTGCGCAGTTTTGGGAACATCTGCCTTGGGCGGCTTCTTCTTGCCGCCATCCTTATTCTTTTTCCAGAACGGAATCATGGGCTGCGCCTCCTCTCATCAGAATTGCATAGTAGTTGTTGGTCTTGTACGGTCGAATCTTCGGGCGCAGAAACCGTGCCTGAAGATAGTGCGACAGCAGCTTTTCCATCGGCTGACCGTTTTTCTCGTACATTCCGAGGAAAAAGGCGGGCAACATCACCGCCATCATGCCGAGGGTCGCCGCCGTGTTGCCGCCGCTTTCCCGGAGCAAAAAAAAAAGCGGCACTCCGATCAGTGCCGCCGAACCGAAGCAGATAAGCTGCCGCTTCGTCAGGTTGAATGCGATTTTGGATTTAACTTTGGTTAAATCACGAGGGACTGAGATATACGCCGCCAAGAAAGCACCTCCTTAGTGTGCGCCGAGAACAGATTTTGTCACAGAGCTGGTTTTGAACAGGCTGAAACAAAGCAGGACAGTGTAGCCAACAATGCTCCAAATGGAATTGATTGCATCGCCGGAAATGGCAATGCTCTGAATCAGCACGGCATAAATTGCCACACAGATGAGAATAAGAAAGCCCTGAAATCCCAGCGCAAACAGACATTTCAGGTAATTCTGCCCCATGTGCGACTGTTCATGGTTGCCCCATGTTGCCATTGGAATAGGTGCAAGGCTTACCATGCAGTAGATCTCGATCATGCGCCCGTATACAATGACGAAGATAATGATGCTCAAAATCCTCATGGTGATGCCGATAAAGAACGATTGCAGGAATAATCCGAACAATGGACCGACTTCCATCTGCATCAGACTGGCTTCCAGCATGGAAAGTCCTATATCGTTCACTCTGGTATTGCCAGCGATGATGCCGCTGGAATCTGCCACGACTTTCTGGGTCAGGTCGAATACCGCCATCACAATATCAAACGTGTTGCTGATAAACCAGACGGAAATCGCCGTCTTGAAAACCCAGCGCATGATGAGCGCAGGTTCAAACTGTGCCATGTTGTTGTGCTGGGTAATCATCTCGATCAGTTCGTAACAGGCGATAAAGGTCAGGATGATTCCGGCAATCGGCAGCACCACATTCCGGGACAGCGATTCGATCATCGCAAAAACGCGCGGTTCAAAGGCAGATGGTCGAGTGCCGACCTGCTGCGCAATGTCACCGACCTGTTCGTTGACTGCATCGAACAAACCGCTAAGATTTGACATGATGCCAGCGGTCAGGAGCGATTTAAGCCAATCGCCTATGGCTTTGAGAACAGTTTCCACTCAGCGTCACCGCCTTAGCTGAAATGGTTGATAAGGTTCTTGAGCAGATTCAAGATGAAAATAAGATGGGTCAGAAATTCCATAGATGCACTTCCTTTCAATAATTGGTTGATATTTGGCGCAGTGTGCCTCCTTATTATAATAGTACCGCGATCTGCGGCGAGAGATGAAGCCATTGCGTATGTAAGGGCGGCAAACGCCGCCCACAGGATTTAGCCGAACAGCCCGCTCAGCAGGGGGATGAGGGTGATGCCGACCAATGCGACACCGCCCCCGGCCATGAGCTGTTTCATGCCCTGCGACTTACTGCCGGGGTTATCGTTGCCATAACCTTCCAGCAGGTTGATCGCACCCCAAACGCCCAGACCGGCACCCAGAGCGACAACCAGAGTCTGAAGAACTTCGATCGCAGAGTTAAAGAATTCCATAGTCGTTTCTCCTTTATCATTCAAAACTTGTAGACCGTCCGTACACACCTGAAATCATATTTTTGCGCCGCAAACTGCGGCAGAGTGGATTTTCTGGTGTACCTCTCCGGTCAAAAATAAAACCGCCTGTCCAATCAGATAGGCGGGAGCGAATCAGCATCCAGCACGAAGAACTCATCTCCGGGCTGGATTTTTTTTTCTTTGCGGTTCAGATATTTCTCAATATCGAACGTATTCTTGGGGTCATAGTCGGAAGTCAGCTTGTAGTTCGGATGCTGGGTCAGATCGTACTTGTCGGAAAGGAACGGACGCACACCGCGCAGCTGCAAGATGCACTTGCCACCATCCAACACTGCCAGCTCGTCACGGCTCATCAGTTCGTGTCCCAGTTTCTGGAACGATGTGCCATAGGACGGTGAGTTGCCGCGCGTGTCCGAGGTGTTGAACGAATCAATGGTTTCCTTGCCCAGCGTTTCGGACAATTCTTTCAACGTGGTGGGTTCAGAACCGCCCAGAAAAATCTGGCTGTCCATGTTGCCCACGATGGTATCTGCATTGTCCTTGTAAATGGCTTTCAGCTGACTGCGGGCTTGCAGCACCAGACACGCCGAAATCTCACGGCTGCGGATGGTAGCTACCAGCTTTTCCAGATTCGGAATCTGCCCGATGTTAGCACACTCGTCAATCAGGCAGCGAACATGAACCGGCAGCTTACCACCATACTTATCGTCTGCCTTGTCGCAGAGCAGATTAAAAAGCTGCGTGTAGACCATGCTAATCAGGAAGTTAAAGGTGGAATCCGTGTCCGACATAATCAGAAAAAGTGCAGTCTTTCGATCTCCCAGCATATCCAGTTCCAGTTCATCGTACATGGTACGGTCGCGCAGTTCCTGAATATCAAAGGGCGCGAGCCTTGCGCCGCAGGAAATCAGGATGGATTTTGCCGTTTTACCTGCCGCAAGTTTGTAGAGCTTGTACTGCCGCCCTGCAAAAGAATTGGGCTTCCTTTTTGCCAAATCCTCAAAGAGTAAATCGACAGGATTCTGGAAGTCCTCATCATCCTCTGACACTTGCATTGTGTTCAGCATTTCCAGCAGAGTGGAAAAGTTCTGTTCCTCCTTCGGTGCTTCATAATGCAGATACGCAATCAGCGCAGTCAGCAAAAGCCGTTCCGACTTTTCCCAGAAAGGATCGCCGCCTGAACCGTCACCCTTCGTGTTGGTCATAAGGGTCGTGACAAGTTTCAGGATGTCCTTTTCGCTGTGGACATAGCTGAATGGGTTGTAGTGCATACTCTTGGAAAAGTTAATGGTATTCAGGATTTTCAGCTTGTAGCCGTTCTTCAGAAGTGCGTTCCCGCACTCGACCACGATACTGCCCTTGGGGGTCAGTGACCACATAGGAACTGTGCATTTGCAGAAGATTCGGTTTAAGCCAAAACCGGGTCTTACCACTGCCGGAGCCGCCAACGATCAGCACGTTTTTGTTTCGCGCATTTTTAGGGTCACTTGGGCGGTTGCTCATCATCAGGCGTTCTGTCTTTGTCAGAATGATATTGTCCTCGAACTTCGGAGCCTGAAAAGGCTCAATGTCCTTGGCAGTACCCCACCGAGCAGAGCCGTACTCCATGCCGTGTCGGTATTTCTTGGCGTTTTTGCTTCGCAAGTATACGGCAAGCCGTAGTCCTGCGCCGCAGGAAAAGCCAATAAGCAAATCCAGCGGATGCAGACTGGGCAGCGGGTTCACAAATGCCACCGGGAAAGTTCCCATCATGGACATAATGCGTTCGCCCAGTTCCTTCCCCTCGGCAAGCCGCCACGCTTCACCAAAGTTCGTTGCCACCAGCCCAAGCAGGATATAGGGCAGATACAGAGCCAGCAGTTTTGTCAGCTTCTTTGTGTTCACAGCCCACGCTCCTGTTCCTTGTGTCGGACTTTGCCGGGAAGTTCTGCCGCAGCCTGTACCAGTTCATGCAGCTTGGCAAGAACGGAAGGACGCTTCGATTTACTCAGGAGAGAAGCAGAATACTCCTTGAAAGCCGATTGAAATGCTTCGGCATCCGGGGCTTTGAAAAAGACCAGATACTTGGGCGGCACTTCGGAGCTGTCCTTTCGGATGGCATAGTCAATGCCGTACTTTTTGGCATACCGTTCAAAGCCCTTGATACCGGTCTTGCTGATCTCCACGCTGGACACACCGCGATTTTGCCGCAGGAGTGTACGGACGCTCTGTTTGCCTTGGGATGCCTTGGACTGATACAGCCGTATCGCCGCTTTTACCGCATTGAGGACTGTCCGGGCAGACAGCTTCGTGGTCGAAATCATAATGTTGAATGATTTCTGCTCGATTTCTTCCTGCATCGCTCATCACCATCCCTTGCCGCCTGCATCAGCGCAGCCACGAAAAAAGCCGCAGAGTGCGCCAAACTCAAAAAAATGCGAATCCAATGAAAAAACTTGTCACCGCTCCATCTCATCCTTTCTTTTTTTCGGCATTTGGGGTGATTTCCTTTTCACTTACGGCAGAAAATTCTGCGCCGACAAAGTCCTCTGCGCCCAGCACAAATTCTTCGTTATTCCACATTTCTTCCGCAAGGACTTCTGCTTCTGCGCGTGACCCTGCACGAATCACCACAGTCCTTTGCAGGGTTTCCGTGATTTCAACTTCAAATTCTTTCATGGACACACCTCAGTCGATGCAGATGCAGGTCAACTTCTGGTTGTCCACCATCAGGGTGACGCTGTGACTTTCCAGATACTTCTGGAAACGATAGATTTCGTCGATGGTAAGAGAGATGAAGTTGCCGTCCATGTTTGCGCGGAGCAGAATGACCGCACCAGTCAAATACTGTTTGCCCGCAAACTTGAGAACCTGCGCCGGGTTGTAGCTGAGCAGCAGCGAGGTGTCCAGCACACTGAGATAGGCATCGCTTTCGTCAAAACAGGGCAGAATGCCGGGAGCTTCGTCCAGTGTAATGACAGTCAGCTCCATG